>Ga0190358_1000006_pt1 | contig 127843 bp, 110 predicted proteins | sample 48721812_MG_FD_161666 | JGI IMG/M metagenome (GOLD analysis project Ga0190358, IMG submission 161666) | Hydrothermal vent microbial mat bacterial communities from Southern Trench, Guaymas Basin, Mexico - 4872-18-1-2_MG | ecosystem: Environmental > Aquatic > Marine > Hydrothermal vents >... | reverse complement strand
CAGGGACAAAGACACCATTGCTTCCTTTCTTATGCCGGACGTGCTTGACAACACAAATACTTTTATTCTGCCCGGTATGCAGACAAGGCCTGTCTGGATCAGCATACCCATACCTGCCGAAACCAGGCCCGGTAATTATAATTTCAGGTTACAATGCTCATCTGCCCTTGATACGGTGTATCACACCCTTAAGCTTGAGGTGCAGGAAAAAATGTTAGCCCCACCTTCCGAATGGTCATTTCACCTTGACCTCTGGCAAAATCCCTTCGCCGTGGCAAGGTATCACAAGGTAAAACTTTGGTCGCAGGAACACATGGACCTTCTCAAACCATTGCTAACAATGCTTGCCGGAGCAGGGCAGAAATGCATTACCACCACAATAAGCAACCAGCCCTGGGGAGGACAAACATATGATCCCTATGAAACAATGATAACATGGATAAAGAATTCTGAAGGGTTCTGGGATTATGATTATTCCGTTTTTGACCAGTATGTTGAACTCGCAATAAGTTGTGGTATTGATGAACAGATAAACTGTTTCTCAATGGTCCCGTGGGGTAATGAATATAGGTGGTTTGACCAGGATTCTGGTAAATTCGTAAGCGCTAATGCCATTCCGGGATCAGAGGAATATATTAATATATGGAAGCCTTTTCTGGACGATTTCAGGGTTCACCTCATGGAGATGGGATGGCTCGGAAAAACTGCCATCGCCCTTGATGAGAGAAACCATGAGGAGATGACTAATATGATTGCTTTCCTCAGGGAAGCGGCTCCGGATTTTAAAATTGCCATGGCAGGGCACTTCTTTGAAGACCTTAGCAGGGATATTTATGATTTCAGTTACAACTGGCAGGATATATCAGGAGACACGAAAGGGCATATTCAAAAAAGGGAAGAAAAAGGCCAGATCACTACCTATTACGTAGCCTGTAGCATTCCGGAACCAAATACATTCACCTTCTCCCCTCCCGCTCAATCGGCATATCTGGGCTGGCTCTCGGCAGCAATGGGCTTTGACGGCTTCCTCAGGTGGGCTTATAACAGCTGGCCTGAAAATCCCCTCTATGATTCAAGGTTTATAACATGGCCTTCCGGAGATACCTACATGGTTTACCCCGGGGCCAGAAGCTCGGTACGCTTTGAAAAGCTTATCGATGGAATACAGGACTATGAAAAGATAAGACTGTTAAGGAAGGAACTGGCTCTTAACCCTTCAATGGAAGCTGCAGAAGCTGAGCTGAGGATAAGTGAGTTCCTTGATAAAATCAATACTGCTTCACCTGACAGCCTGCCTGCGCATGAAATAATAAAGACAGGCAGGCAGATGCTGAATGAAATCAGCAGGATAAAGTAGATTGAGGCTAAGGCTGAGGCTATCAGAACCAGTGATCTTTCATTACTGTCATTTCATGCTCCATGACCTTATCACCTGCCACAAGCCTGACCTTATAATTACCCGGTCCTGCTTTCCCCTGTATGTAATCCATACTCCCAAGGCGTTGTATGATATCCTGCTCAGACAGACCATAAGACTTGTATCTTTCCACCATGCGGCTCATCTGTTCTTTCTCTCTTTCAGTCCTTTCCCTGATTATTTTTGAATGGTTCCACTGAAATTTATGAAATCCTGCCTCACTATCAGCCTCTTCTTCGAATATTACTCTTTCACCATCAAGTATTTGCAATGTAATATTACTCTCCGATCCGTCAGTATAGTAATAAACGGGCACTCCCGGGCTTTCACTTTCACCGTTAAAATTACTTGAGGAGCTTTCACGACTGAGGCCTGCGACCCACTGGTAACTTGTTTCAGGTTTAAAAAGCATCAGTGATGACTCGTTGTTTTCTGGGTTTAACTGTGACAGGAAAGATATATCAGCAATCCATATACTGCGTCCATGAGTTGCCACTATAAGATCATTCTCACGTGGATGAATTTTGAGATCCTCAACGGGGCAATAAGGCATATTATTCCTTAAAGAATGCCATGTTCTGCCCCTGTCAAAGGACACATAAACTGCCTTTGTTGAACCCACAAACAGAAGATTGGGATTGCCGGGATGTTCCCTTATCACGCACAGTGGTTCATCGGGTAAACCTGTATTTATTTGTTGCCATGTCTCACCAAAGTCATCTGTTTTCCAGGCAAAGGCTCTGAAATCATCTTCTCTGTATCCTGTTACCGTTACATATGCTGAGCCTGCGTCAGCATATGATGGTTCCACCCTGCTGACCCAGTAACCGGGGTGACCTGGTATATTGGCCGTAACATCAATCCATTCATCGCCATCATTCTTTGTCAGCCACACCTTGCCATCATCGGTGCCAAGCCAGATAAGGCCCTGTTGGACCGGGGACTCATCCATAGTAACTATTGTACAATACTGTATATTACCTGTACCCTGTATCCTTGCCTCGTCAGCGGTGGTCAGGTCAGGGCTAATAAGGGTCCATGACTCTCCCCTGTTATCTGATTTAACCACCTTGTTTCCTGCATGGTATATGGTTGAACTATTGTGAGGTGATATAACTATTGGAGCATTCCATGCCCATCTCTCCATATCAGGGTACCTTATGTTTTTTGATTCACCTGTTATCAGGTCGAGTCTCCTTATTGGCCCGAACTGTGATTCATTGTAAAGCCACCGGTTATTGTCGGGATCAACCACGTTGTACATGCCATCCCCGCCGCCAACACTTATCCAGTCTTCAAGCTTTACCGGGCTGCCATCTTTTTTCGTGGAAGGTCCTTTAACAGAACCGTTATCCTGCATACCCCCGTATACATTGTATGGGTATGCCATATCATAACCAACAGCTACGAACTGTCCAACATCCTTAAAATCCGGGTGATACCAGTTATCTCCTCCATCGTAGCTTATTCCCATTCCATGATCATAACCCAGCATAATATGCTTCGGGTTTTCAGGATCGATCCACATAGCATGATTATCTCCGCCGAAATTAAATGGTCTGCGCCATTCCTTACCTCCGTTAACTGTTTCCCACATTCGCACACCCAGTACATAAAGGTGATCCGGATCGAGGGGATCAACAGCCATTTGCTGGTAATAGTATGCAGGTCCTCCGCCAACATCTTCACCATCCGGGCTGACTTTTCTCCAGCTCATTCCCCTGTCATCCGAACGATACACCTCATCACCTGTTTCCCTGCCTTCCGGTGGTATACCGTTCAAAAGCTGCCTGTATCTTTCTTCGTCGGAGATCCCGGGTATATTATTATTTTCCATATTGGCATAGACTATTTCAGGATCCGAGGGTGAAATAGCTATACCTATCCTGCCAAGCATACCTGAAGGAAGTCCTTCTGTCAGTTTTGTCCATTTTTTACCTCCATCAGTTGTTTTATAAATGCCGCTGCCCGGCCCTCCTGCATTAAAGGTCCATGGTCGTCTGACTTTATCATAAGCAGCTGCATATAAGATATCCGGGTCAGAAGGGTCAATGGCAAGGTCAACTACACCGATATGTTTTCCATGATCCACAATGTCAAGCACCTTAGTCCATTTTTTTCCTCCATCAGTGGTTTTATACACACCCCTTTCTCCGTTTTCGGAATATAGAGGGCCTTCCGCAGCCACCCATACAACCTCACTGTTTCCGGGATGAATAATTATGCGACCTATATGATGTGACTCAGGCAGGCCCGTATTGGTCCATGTCATTCCCCCGTCAGTCGACTTATAAATACCGTCACCATAGTAGGCCGTCCGGCTGTTATTAGCTTCACCTGTCCCAACCCATACTATTTCCGGATTATTCTGGTCTACCGCTATGTCACCTATGCTTATTGCACCGGCATCTTCAAACAAAACATTGAATGTTATGCCATTATCCTCGGTCTTCCATAGTCCCCCTGTAGCAAGGGCTGCATAAAAAGTTGCCGGGTTTTTCTCAACAACAGCAAAATCAACATAACGCCCACCCTGGCGGCTTGGTCCGATTGACCTGTAATGCACAGCATTCAGTATGCTTTCGTCTATTTTCTGAGCATTTGTACTTATAGCCATAAGAAGGGTCAGAAGAGACAGAACTAGCTTTTTCATAATAGTTATTTATTGGTTCTTTATCGTTAAAGCTTAATATGATAATTGGCAATTTAAGGTATATTTCCAGAAAAGAGCCATTTTATTATTATTTTTAGCTTCTGTTTTAACAGCTTTTAACAATAGATTTTTTCTAACTTGTACGGGGCTTTGATGAAATGAGCAGACATATCAAAAAATAATATAAGTGATCAGGAGACAGAGAATTGGAATACTTACAGCCGGTGGTGACTGCCCCGGCCTGAATGCAGCCATAAGAGGTGTTGCCAAAACAGCAATTGTCAGGCATGGGATGGAAGTATTTGGCATATCTGACGGTTTCCTCGGTTTAATTAACAAGGAATATGTGGAATTAACCGAAAAGAGTTTATCAGGGATTTTAACACTTGGAGGTACAATACTGGGGACATCAAGGGTAAAGCCGTTCAAAAAGAAGGCTAATGGCGACAGTGCAATCAGCAAGCCTGAACTCATAAAGGAGCATTATGACCAGATGGGTCTCGACTGCCTTGTATGTATCGGGGGTAACGGAACACAGAAAACTGCATACCGCCTCGCACAGGAAGGACTGAATGTGGTAGGTATACCAAAAACCATAGACAATGATGTGTTTGGTACCGAAATGACTTTTGGATTTGATTCGGCAGTGAATATTGCTACGGAGGCAATTGACAGGCTCCATTCAACGGCAAACAGTCATAAGAGGATAATTGTAATTGAAGTCATGGGACACAATGCGGGCTGGATAGCCTTATATGCCGGACTGGCCGGAGGAGGTGATGTCATACTTATCCCGGAACTGGAAATGAATATTGATTCAGTTAACCGCTACCTCGAAGAAAGGGCCTGCAAGAATAAGGATTATTCAATAGTTGTTGTTGCCGAAGGAGTGTCACCAAAAAGGAAAAAGAAATCAGCAGCCGAATACATAGCAAAGATGATAAGTGAAAGAACAGGACTGGAAACCCGTGAAACTGTGCTTGGTTACGTACAGAGAGGCGGGACTCCCTCACCAATGGACCGTATCCTGGCAACAAGGTACGGGGCTGCCGCCGTTGAACTTATAGCAAATAATGACTACGGTAAAATGGTTACCCTGAGAAGTGATAATATAGTCCCTGTTCCTTTGGAGGAAATAGCAGGAAAACTTAAGGTCGTAACTGAAGATCATCCACTTGTAATGAAAGCAAGGGGGATGGGAACCTGTTTCGGTACTGACGGATCAATACGTGAAAACAAAGATTAAACCGGAGTATGACAGAGCCTAATATCCCGTTTACACCAAAAGAAATTAGCTGGCTTTCATTCAACCACAGGGTTTTGCAGGAGGCTGACAATCCTGATGTACCTCTGATTGAAAGAATTAAATTCCTGGGTATTTATTCCAATAACCTGGATGAATTTTTCAGGGTAAGGGTTGCCACACTCAGGCGGATCGCCAAACTGGAAGAAGAATCTGATAATATTCTCGGCTACAGCGCTGAAGCAACTCTCAGGGAAGTAAACAGAATAGTCCTGCAGCAAAGGATTGAATATGAGAATATTTATAAAAGGCTTATGAAAGATCTTGCAGAAAATAAGATCTATATAAGAAATGAAAAAGAACTTGGCCCCGGGCAGTGTAACTACGTTAAAGACTATTTCAGTAAAAACCTTGCCCAGATCATAATGCCCTTTATGGTACGTAAAGAAAACAGGCTGCCAACATTAAAAGATGATGCAGTCTATCTGGCCGTAACCATTCGACATGCAAAAAAAACCAGGAAAGTGCGCTATGCCCTGATAGAGCTGCCCACTAACATACTCCCAAGATTTATAGAACTGCCCGGGGCAGGTGATGAGCATAACTATATCTTCCTTGACGATATAATCAGGCTGGGTCTTAAAGATATCTTCTATGTTTTCAAGAACAGTAATCTTGTTGCCCATACAATAAAACTAAACAAAGATGCCGAACTTGATATTGTTGACGATATCTCCGAATCATATATCGATAATGTAAACCGGAGTCTCAGCCAGAGGAAGGTTGCCACTCCCGTAAGGTTTGTATACGACAGGGAAATACCTCAGGAAACATTGAATATGCTTACTGAAAGGTTGAATTTCAGTAAGGATGATATCATGATTCCTGGTGGCAGGTACCATAACCTGAAAGACATGATAGACTTCCCTACACCTGAAGGCGCTGAACATTTCAGATATAAATCCCTGGCTCCGATAAAGCACAAGGACCTGGATCCCGGCACAAGTATATTATCAAATATCAGAAAAAAAGATATATTGCTCTTTTTTCCCTATCACTCATTTGATACCTTCATAAATCTCCTCAGGGAGTCTTCGCTGGACCCTTCCGTGAAAGATATTAAGATTACCCTCTACCGTATAGCCAAAAACAGTAATGTGGTCAACGCCCTGATTAATGCTGTACATAACGGTAAATCGGTAACAGCAGTACTTGAACTGCAGGCACGGTTCGATGAAGAAGCCAACATTTACTGGAGCAACAGGCTCAGGGAAGAAGGAGTCAAGGTAATACACGGCGTTCCGGGCTTAAAGGTTCATGCCAAACTCTGCTTGATAACCAGGTATAAAGGCGACAATATTCAAAGGTATGCATGTGTGGGCAGTGGTAATTACAATGAAGAAACAGCCATGCAATACACCGATCACCTCCTGCTGACATCGGATACAAAAATTACCAATGAGGTAAGCAAAACCTTTGCTTTTTTTGAAATAAACTATAAAAAAGAAAATTATTACCACATTATTGCATCTCCTTTTTACACAAGAACAAGGATATCAAGGCTTATAAAAAATGAGATAGAAAATGCACGAAACGGTGATGAAGCCTATATTTATCTTAAGCTGAATAACCTGGCTGATAAAGATATTATTGAATTGCTTTATATGGCCAGTTGTGAAGGTGTGGATGTAAGACTCAACATAAGGGGCATGTTTTCCCTGGTAACAGGCATCAGGGGTGTAAGCAATAACATTAAGGCAATCGGTATAGTTGACCGTTTTCTAGAACACACAAGGATAATGATATTCTGCAATAAAGGCAATGAAAAGGTGTACCTTACCTCAGGTGATCTCATGACGAGAAACATTGAGAGAAGGGTTGAGATTGCATGTCCGATTCTTGACAATGACATAAAAAAGGAGCTACGTGAAATATTTGACTTACAATGGAATGATAATGTCAAAGCACGTATTCTGGATAAAAAACTCCAGAACGTGATATCAAAAAACAATAAACCACCTCTGAGGTCACAGGTAGAGGTATATAATTACCTGAAAAACAAGCATGAATCACCTGAACCGGCAAAAGAAGAACAATAATCAGGCAGCTAAAGCACAACAAAATGGATATTGAAGGTAAATATTACAGATCATTTAAGAAAAGACTCAGGATGCTTGAAGAACAGCATTCAAGGGAAAAGATTAAAAAGCAGCATGACAAAGGCAAGCTTACTGCACGGGAAAGACTTGATCTTCTGTTAGACGAAGAATCATTTGAAGAAATTGATGCCTTTGTAGTTCCCGACACACAGGGTATAGAGTTCGGGAAGGTTGAGAAATACTTCGGTGACGGTGTAATAGCGGGTTATGGTAAAATTAACGGTCGCCTTGTGTTCATTTACGCACAGGATTTCACTATTATGGGTGGCTCTCTTGGCATAGTCCATGCAAACAAAATAGCCAAGACTCAGGAAATGGCACTCAAAATGGGTGCCCCGATAATTGCTCTTATTGATTCAGGGGGAGCCCGCATACAGGAAGGTATAGCATCACTCAGCGGCTATGCAAGCATCTTCAGTAATATTATCCGCTCATCGGGGATAATACCTCAGATTGCAGTTATAATGGGACCTGCTGCAGGCGGGGCAGTCTACTCCCCCGCCCTGATGGACTTTGTTTTTATGACAAGTTATACCAGCTATATGTTCGTAACAGGTCCCAACGTGGTAAAGGAAGTGCTTAATGAGGACGTAAGTTTTGAGGAGCTCGGAGGAGCCGAAGTCCATGCAAAGAAAAGCGGAGTGGCACATTTTATTTATGACGATGAAGAAAATACCCTGCTTGGCCTTAAAAAATTCTTTTCGTATATACCTTCCAACAATGTGGAAAATCCCCCGAAAATGGAAGATATTAATGATACGCCGGACATAAACAGGAAGCTGCTTGAAATAGTGCCTGACGATCCCAACAAGGCATATGACGTAAAAGAGGTAATAAATAATGTAGTCGACAGGGGAAGTTTTTTTGAAACATCTGAACTTTATGCCCAGAGCCTGATTACGGGCTTTGGACGTCTGGAGGGTAAGACAATCGGAATAATTGCCAACCAGCCTAAAGTTCTTGCAGGTGTACTCGATATTAATTCATCAGATAAGGGCGCCAGGTTTATACGTTTCTGCGATTGCTTTAATATTCCCCTGCTCACATTTGAAGATGTACCGGGTTTCCTCCCGGGGATTGACCAGGAACACTCAGGAATCATAAGGCATGGAGCCAAACTCCTGTATGCCTACAGTGAAGCTACTGTGCCAAAAATCACTGTGATACTGAGAAAATCATACGGCGGTGCCTACATAGTCATGAACAGTAAAAATCTTGGAGGCGACTTCAATTTTGCCTGGCCCACAGCAGAGATAGCCGTTATGGGGCCTGATGCTGCCGTTACCATATTGTATCGTAAGGAACTTGCAGAGGCGGAGGATCCCGCGAAGATGAAATCCGAACTGGTTAAAAAATACAGGGAAAGGGTGGCAAATCCCTTTGTTGCCAATGAAAAGGGCTTCATTGATGAGGTTATCGACCCGCCCCTCACCAGGAAGAAACTCATTACCGCTTTTGATGCGCTGACTAACAAATGGGTGGAGGCGCCATCGAGGAAACATGGTAATATTCCTCTGTGATTATTATATATTAATCATTGAAAACAATCTTCATCAATGAAAATTAAAAACATTCTTATAGCAAACAGAGGCGAAATAGCAGTTCGCATAATCAGCACGGCAAAGAAGATGGGTATTACTACATCGGTCATTAAAACCAGGACTGAACCTGCGGCAATGTATCTTGCACACGCAGATAAGATCTACGATGATACCGAAAATATTTCAGAGATACCTGTCTTTCTTGATATCGAAAGAATAATTAGAATAGCCCTTGAAATTGGTGCCGATGCCATACACCCCGGTTACGGCTTCCTGGCAGAAAATCCATACTTTGCACAGAAATGTGCCGACAATAAAATAATCTTTATTGGACCCTCCCCCGACTCAATCTATAAAATGGGCAATAAAATCATAGCACGTAAAATAGCCCTTGCCAGCAGGATACCAATGACAATCGGGAGTGAAGGGAAGGTACCCACCGAAAAGGAAGCTATAAGGGTAGCACAAAAAATAGGTTATCCCGTAATAATCAAGGCTGCATCAGGAGGAGGCGGAAGGGGAATGAGAATAGTCCGCAGCGAAGAAGAGATGCCAAAGATGTTCAGGATGGCATCAAATGAAGCAGATAAAACATTCTCAGACCACTCGGTTTTTATTGAAAAATATATAGAAAACCCAAAGCATATTGAATTCCAGGTGCTTGGAGACAAAAAAGGTAATATCATTCATCTCTGGGAAAGGGAATGCTCTGTACAGAGGAAACACCAGAAGCTGCTTGAAGAAGCACCATCATCAGCACTGAATGATAAAACCAGGAAAGAAATGGGTGAGATAGCTGTAAAAATAGCTTCTGCTGTCGGATATTTCTCAGCTGGCACCGTGGAGTTCCTGTTCGACTCAAAGGGAAATTACTATTTCATGGAAATGAATACAAGAATACAGGTTGAACATCCCGTCACCGAACTTATTACCGGCATTGATCTTGTGGAGGAACAGATAAGGATAGCCGAAGGCAAGGAACTGAGATACAGGCAGGAAGATATCAAGTTCAGAGGCTGGGCTATAGAATGCCGCATCAATGCTGAGGATGTCCAGGCAGGATTCAGCCCGGCACCGGGAAAAATTGAGCAAATAATTATGCCATCGGGAGAAAATATAAGGGTCGACACCGGTGTGCAGGCCGGGTCAGTTATAGCAGCAAATTACGACTCAATGATTGCCAAGCTGATAATATACGGTAAAAACCGGAAAGAGGCCCTGGCAAACTGTAAACAAGCCCTGGATAAGGTTTGGATAAAGGGTACTAAAACAACATTGCCGTTTTTCAGAATGCTTATAAGAAACCCCCGGTTTCTTGACGGATCAATAACAACACCATTTATTGAGAATGAGATTTCATCTTATTATGTCTATAGTGAATACGAAGAAATGCTGGCTGCATGGCTGGCTACCTGGTTGTTTATTGATGAGAACCTGGATGAGGGCAACCTCAAAATTGACATCGACGAAGCCAGGAACATAAGCCCCTGGCTCCTTAATAAAAGAATTAACAGACACTAAGAGAAAATAAAATATCCGATATGGCCAAACAGAATAAAAAGTTATACGCCCTCACCGGAAAAAAGAAATACAGTTTCAATCTTCCTTTAACAGAAACCATTAAAATAGGTAAGCGTCAATATAAGATAGTAATAAAGGAAGATGGCAGATACGGAACATATATTCTCTGGAAAAACAGGCGATATCCGGTTGAAATAATTCTTTCGCGACAGAACAAATTTGAGATACTTTTCAATTATGTATGCTATTCCTTCACCGTTGAAACCCCGTTTTCGCTTAAACGAAAGCAATACCTGAACAGGGAAAAGGGACCCGCTGAAGAGGAAAAAATTCTTGCCCCCATGCCGGGTAAAATCCTGGAAGTACTGGTACGTCAGGGTGATGAAATAAATCGCGGCGACCCCCTGCTGATACTCGAGGCCATGAAAATGCAGAATGAAATCAATTGCCCTGTAAACGGAATCGTGAAATCGATTAATGTAAATCCCGAAATGAATGTAAACAAAGATGACCTTATGATAGAATTAAGTATCATACATTAGAGCTGTAATGAAAATACATGCTGTACGCCTGATTATCTGCCTGGCAATTACGGCAGGCAGGCTGTTGCATGGCTACCTGAAATAATATGCACAGGCATTGACCATCCCCTTATCAGGATCTGCCGGGAACAAAGCGGGGAGATGTTTTATGCTCTGAGGATCAATGGCAACAGCTTTCAACCAAAGGTATTCCATTATGGCAATTACACCATTGAAACAGGTGAGCCAGATTCGGATATATGGCAGAAGATTGAAGGTGTAAACGCCACATCCTTCAAAGAAAGACAAGCAATTGAAGTTATTTTTTTTCCGGAACAGCTTCCAGTGTCTTTACAAGGAAGTCCCAGAATTTTTTTACTGTTTCAATATTCACCTTTTCATCGGGTGAATGCGGATAACGGATGGTCGGCCCGAATGAGATCATATCAAGATTGGGATAAGCCCCTGCAATTATTCCGCATTCCAGGCCAGCATGAATTGCTTTTATCTCGGGTATCTTACCAAACATTTTGTTGTACACATCCTGCATTGTCTTTAGAACAGGTGATTTCATATTCGGTTTCCAGCCCGGATATGCTCCGCTCATTTCAATTTCTGCCCCGGCAAGCTGGAATACCGCAGCAATTTTCCATGCCGTGGCTTCTTTAGCTGTATCTACCGAGCTTCTTGTGAGGCTTAACGCCTCAAAATTACCTCCCCCAAGTTTCACAACAGCCAGATTATTTGAGGTTTCAACAAGCCCTTCCATCGAAGTACTCATTCTCATCACGCCGTTAGGGCAGGCAAATACTGAACGGATAAAGCCATATTGCTCATCAGCAGGAACCAGTCCGTCCGGTTTATCAGCAGGTTTGCAGGTAAAATTAATATCAGGTTCTATATCACCATATTCATCTTTCAGAATACCGTCATACTCATTGACAAGTTTTTCAAATTCTTTGGTTTTATTTTCAGGGACCACAACAAGGGCATATGCTTCCCTTGGGATGGCATTTCTCAGATCACCGCCTGCAGCTTCGGCAATTTGAATATCAAGGTCAGCTTCAGCCCGCATAAGGAAGCGGAATACTACCTGGTTGGCATTAGCCCTGCCCAGAGGTATATCTATGCCTGAATGTCCGCCTTTCATTCCCTTTGCATCAATCCTGTAAGCCTTAACATTTCCTGGTACCGGCTCCTCTTTATATGATTTGCTGGCAGTAATATCTATGCCTCCGGCACAGCCCACATATAATTCACCTTCATCTTCCGAATCCATGTTTATGAGAATTTCAGCATCGAGGTAACCAGGCTTGAGATTATTAGCACCTGTCATACCTGTTTCTTCATCGACAGTAAAGAGAGCTTCCACCGGTCCGTGATTCAGGTCCTTTGAAGCCAGCACAGCCATTGAAGCAGCAATACCAATGCCATTATCAGAGCCCAGAGTCGTTCCCCTGGCTGTTACCCATTCACCATCAACATAGGCCTCGATGGGATCCTTTTCAAAATCATGTTTTTTATCACTGTTCTTCTGCGGAACCATATCAAGGTGAGCCTGCAGAACTACCGGTTTCTTTTTTTCATAACCTTTTGTGGCAGCTTTCTTGATAATAACATTGCCTGTTTCATCCACAATGGTTTTCAGTCCGAGTTTTTCTCCAAAGCTTTTTACATATTCAACCATTTTTCTCTCCTTCTTTGAAGGATGTGGTATCTGGCATATTTCAGAAAAATACCCCCAGAGTTCTTTTGGTTCAAGATTTTTGATATTACTCATAATATTTTATGTTAGTTTATTAGTATTTAAATAGTCATTGTGCAGGGTTTGGTTTACTGTTCCGCGTTCCGGGCTCCTTGTGCCGGGATCTGCGTTCCGTATGCCGTACCTAATTAAACTCACTGCAAATCTGCTTTACCCAGGCTTTGATTCTTTGACTGGTAAGTTCAGACTGAAAGTCTTCATCAATCGGCAGACCTACAAACATGCCGTCGACCAGAGCTTCAGACTCTTCGAAGGTATAGTCATCAGGGCTAACCTTACCAACCGTATCAATCCCCTTTTCCTGTAAGAGCCTGTAAAGTTGCCCCATGGCATCAACAAAATGAAGAGGCCACCTCAGGTGATCGCCAAGTCCGTATATCGCGATTTTTTTCCCTTCCAGCTTAGCTTTTTCAAGCCTGGGCATAAAATCAAACCAAGCACTCTCCACAGGTTCAGCATCCCATGTTTCTTTCCCGATGGTAGCTATGCCAAAGATAATATTGTCATATTTGTCCAGATCATCTGCACCGGCCCTGTCAAGGGATATCAGGTCGTGGTTCTCAGGTCCGAGCAACTCTCCGAGTCTTTTTGCCACACTTTCGGTACGGCCACCAGCCGGCCCGTAAAAGATTCCTGTTTTTTTCATCGTTAATTAATTATCATGAGGGTAATTCCAGTCCATAGCCCTGCCTCCTGTCGGCCTGTTTCAGTTTAAAAGCAAGGAACATAGCCACCATTCCGCTTAATACAAGTACCAGGATGGGTATTTTATAATCATAGGTCATCTCACCGGCCCTGATTGCTTCAAGGTTGCTTTTGTTAACCAGGTCAAGCAATGCGCCTATTCCCCAGAAGAATAATCCAAGTCCCCAGTTCTGTACTGTAAACATGCTGGCATAGGCTGTTCCAAGCCTTTTCTCTGCAACAATTTTTGCAACGGAAGGCCACATTGCCGCAGGAACAAGTGAAAAGGCTATGCCAAGGCTTACCAATCCTGTATAAGCAAGCAATTTAACATTGAAGAGGGATAAAGCCAGGTGTGCAAAAATAAGCAGTGCGGCACCGAGTATCATAAGAGATGCAGCTTTACCTTTCTTATCAACATAATTACCAAAAATAGGCGTGAACAATATTGTTCCCAGTGGGATTAAAGATGCTGTCTTGGGTCCATTATTCAACCAGAGTCCCAGTGTATCCCTGAGAATATAAATAAATATGATAAAGGCAATGCCAACAACTACCATAGTGGTGTATCGCTGCCTGTTTGTCCTGAGATTTGCCGGCACAGCGGAAAACATAATGCCAAACAGGAAAAAGGCTATATAGATACTCGCATTTCCCAGGGCCTTACTTCCGAAGAGTACTATATCTCCACTTCCATCCCCCGGCAGGTTATAGGAGAATCCGAATTTATTCACAAGCATGTCAGGTGCATACTGTATAAAAGGAAAGACAGCTGCATAAAATGTTACACAGAGTAAGGCTATGTAGATGAATGACGGATTGGTAGCCAGTTTGATAAGATCTTTCCCGCTGAATTCTTCCTCTGCCCCGGCTGCTTCTGCAGCAACTTTGGACTGACGGTCTACTCTTATATCAAAGAAACTGTAAATAATAAAAATGATCAGGGCAAGAAACACAAGTGTTGCAGCAAAGGTAACGGCCGGAGCTACATGACCACCCGCTATATCAGGAGATATTGCAATACCCAGGGCTGAACCCAATCGTCCGAAACCGACATTTATTGCCATCGCCAGGGCAAGCTCATAGCCTTTAAACCATTTAACTATGGTCCTGGTTGCCACAACACATGTCACTTCCAGTCCCGTTCCGAAAAGAATACGACCGACTATCATCATTGTCAACTGGATATTGTGACTGTCGCCAAACACTCCTGCTGTTGCAAGTGCATTCAGTGCTCCACCTACTGCTGCCAGCCCGCCAAAGACTATACCGGCGAGCCGTATACCCCATTTGTCAAGGATTATTCCGCCAACTATTATCATACCAAACATATTGGCAATCGTAGTCAGGCCGATAACCCTTCCAAATTCCTCGCTGGTAAATCCTAATTCGCTCTCCATCAAACCTTTCAATCCCCCGTAGAAATCCTGGAACCAATAGGTTGCAAACATAAGAGCACTAAGTAGTATTAGCATGGTCCACCTTATTGCTGCTGAATCACGCATGGTCTTTTTAACAGTTTCCATAAGATTTATTGTTTAGTTTTTTCGAATTGAGCGTAAATGTAATAAAAAAATGTTCATAGAGTGAAAGAGTTGATGGAGTTGATAAATTTGATACAGATGATAGAGTTTATACCATTCGTGCTTCAGTGTTTGTGCCACGTTCTATTTACCGAGTATATAATTTGCCGGCAGTGCCACTTTCTTACCGAACTGGTAAATAAGCTGTCTTTTGCCTCCAAGATTCCTGTTACCGTCGGTTACCCGTATATCTACTATTTCAGGTACCCTGTAATAGATCTTATCATAAGCAGATTCCTGTTGGTCATCATTAATTATATTAACAGTTGCAAGCTCATTATTACTCATCATTTCAACAACAACGGGCCTGCCTGTAAGATCACTCTCATCAAGTACCCCTTTATCTCCTGAGAACCGGAATATTACCACCGGTTTATTTTTCATGCCCGGATCAGGGACAAAAGAAAAATCAAATTTCACTTCACTGGTGTATGATTTTCCTGCAAAGAGACTGATATACTGGTGTTCAAGCCTGTTAATTTCATCAATGGCGGCCTTGTCCTGAGGAAATACCGTTGCCTCACCAGTTAATATCAAATGACGTCCTTCCCTCAGTTCAAGCAAGATCCTTGCTGTATGCTCAGCCTGTTCTGACAGGCTTAACTGCCGCCTTCTTTCAAGGACATAGGGGATTCTCACAAATGCAGTATCAACGTCAACCACCCTGTAAGCAGTATCCTGTTCTATGTTATAATAAATATCCGAACCCATATCGCGGTATTCTATATGCTTTTCATCCGAAGTATAGTTCCTGCTGTCAAATTCCCGGTGCCTGTAAACAGACGGATTAACATCCATTATCAGTCCGGCATTGATCATGCTTATGGCATTTGTCTGGATCAATCCATCACTCTTCATAATATAAAACTCAGAAGGATCCAGCTCCTGTACTGCATTAATCTTCACCTCCTTAATTGTCCATATAATCCGGTCTGCACTTATCACATCCCTCAGTCCAAGCAATTCGTTGGCATAGGCATGATAGGGCCCTGCCTTCTGTACTGTTTTTTCTGCAATGACAGTAAAATCAAGTACTGTTTGGGGAAGTGCATAAACCAGGCTGCCCTCATTTAATTTAACAGTATCGCCAAGAGGCAGAACCTGCGTCTTAACCTTCACGGGCACTTCTTTTACGCTGCACGCGGAAAATATTATGACCATCATGAAAGGCATTGCATATCTCAGATTGCTTATCTTTTTCATCATTACTATTGATTTTTTAATTTTCTTATCTTCTTGAGCGAATTCCCAATATTAGAAATAATATCTGAGGCTATCAATGATTCACAGCCAGTCTTTTCAGCTGCAATATCTCCGGCCAGGCCATGGATAAAAACAGCTGCGATGGCTGCTTCCGAAGGCCTGTAACCCTGGGCAAGCAAAGCAAGTATCATGCCTGTAAGAACATCACCGCTGCCCGCAGTTGCCATTCCGGGATTTCCTGTACTGTTAAACCACACTCTTCCGTCAGGCAGGCAGACAGAACTGTGTGCACCCTTTAAAACGCTTACGCACCTGTGTTTTTTCGAAAAATCCTGCTGCTGCAGGAGCCTGGCATAGGCCTTCTCATCAGATCCGGTGAGCCTTCTGAACTCTCCGGGATGAGGTGTCAATACCGCATTTTCCGGAATCAATTCCCTGAGACCCTTTTCAGTTGCAATTATATTCAGTGCATCGGCATCAATTACAAGAGGGCCCTTATATTTTTCAAGAAGGTCACGTATACCCTTCCTCGTATTTGGCTTTGTCCCGAGCCCGGGTCCTATCCCCAGTGCATCATACTTTTCCGGGTTGGGGATTTCGGTCACCATAAGGTCCGATTGATCGCACCGAACCATAGCCTCAGGCAATGCGGCATGTATCACTTCTGCAACGGGACGGGGCACATGGGTGGTTAACAGACCTATCCCCGTTCTGAGGGCAGCATGTGAAGCAAGAACTGCAGCCCCCGCTTTACCACACGAGCCGGCAATCATCAGTCCGTGACCAAAGTTACCTTTATGATCAAATTTGTTCCTGTTCTTTAATATCCCTGCAACAAAAGAAGTGTCAATCAGATTATAATCAGTTGGCGTACTGCTTATTTTTGCAGGATGAAGCCCTATTGGAAGTATATGATATTCACCGACAAAGTGCTGATTTTCTGCAAAAAAGAAAGATAATTTCGGGAACTGCAAGGTGAGGGTGTGATCAGCCCTGACTATGCTGTCCATATTATTCCCTGTGTTGTCCTCGCCAAATAAACCCGATGGTATATCAACCGAGACCACTATGGCCCCAGAATTATTTATTTTCGAAATCACCTGTGCCGGAAAGCCTTCAGCAGGACGCGTAAGGCCGGAACCAAATATTGCGTCTATTATAATATCACCATATCTGATAACAGGGAAATCATCCACAGCACTTATTTCACTATATTCCGCCTTGCCTTGTTTTATAAGCCTTTCCTTATTTGCCCGCCAGTCCTTGCTTGTTCCGGAACTGAAAGCCAGGTAAAAAACATTTACATTATAATCTGCATCCGCAAGCATTCTTGATAAGGCCAATCCATCACCTCCATTGTTCCCCGGCCCTGCAAAAACAAATACTGTCTGTGTTCTTTCAAAGTGATCAACAAACCAGCTGAAAAGAGCTCTTGCCGCACGTTCCATAAGGTCTACAGACTGTACAGGTTCATTCTTAATGGTATAAGCATCAATTTCCCTGACTTTTCCTGAACTGAATATCTTCATAATGTTTAATTAAAGATACAGGTTTGCCACAAATGTAAGATCAAAATTGATTAAAGAGAAATCAAGGATGAAATTTATTGACTCCCCGGAATCCTGGGGGTTCGTTTATATCATTCCATTTTGAATTTTGCTGGTACAATTTTTGCTGTTTTTAATGTACACCTAACTTATATCCATCATGAAAATCAACATTAAATACTTCTTAGCCGCTACCCTTCCGGGCATTCTGCTAATAACTCTCGGATGTGAAAAAAATAATCCGGATGATCAGCCTGGCGATCCGGTGGATATCTTTACTGAAGTCTACCAGAAGGAAGTAATCGATTCTGCAAACAGGTTTGCTTTCGATCTGTTCAGACCAATTATTACCGAATCCAAAGGATCAGAAAATATAATGATCTCTCCTTTCAGCATCACCAGTGCTTTATCCATGACGCTTAACGGTGCCGCGGGAGAAACATGTGAAGCAATGAAAAAGACGCTCCGGCTTGAAAACAAAACCCTCCGGGAAATTAACGAAACATACCTTAAGCTGATGACCGAGATGGTTCCTGTTGATGAACGTGTTATACTGGAGATAGCAAACTCGGTGTGGATTGAGAAAAAATTTCCAGTCAAACAAACGTTTAAATCAGCTCTCCGGGAATATTACATGGCCGAGGCTCGTGAAATTGATATTAATAATCCGGATGCAGTGAATATTGTCAATGACTGGATTGCAGAAAAGACTCATGATAAGATAACAGAAATGCTTGATGGCCTGGATCCTGCTCTTACCATGTTACTTGTTAATGCGATATATTTTAACGGCAAGTGGAGATACCGGTTTGATGAAAATGATACAGGTGATGAACCATTTTATATAACACCTGCATCGCCCAAAGATGTTCCTATGATGCATCAGAAGGAGAACCTGGACGTGACCAGCATTGATAATGCAACACTTGTTGAGCTTCCCTACGGCCAGGGCAATTACAGCATGGTTTTATTATTACCTGATGAAAATATTACGACAGCAGACCTTGTTGATATCCTCACAGCAGAATTATGGCTGGAATGGATGGACAGGCTTAATGGTAACACTCACGAGGTTGACCTCAGTTTACCACGTTTTAAATATAAGTATAAAAGAATATTAAACTCTGATCTTTATAACATGGGTATGGGAATCGCTTTTACAGACCAGGCCGATTTCAGTAATATAAGTGATGTTCCGAGCTGGATAAACAGGGTTATACATGAATCATTCATTGAAACCAACGAAGAAGGGACAGAAGCTGCGGCTGTTACCGTGGTTGAATTTATTAACACTTCAGTACCTGAGACTATAACAGTTAATGTTAACCGCCCATTTCTTTATTTCATACGCGAGATATCAACCGGAACAATTTTATTCATGGGCAGGGTAAGTGATCCCACTGTTAATTAATTATACCAGGGGTGAGTTGAAACCGGCTGTAAGCCTTCACCCGGTTCCGCTCCAATAATTCTCCTTACACCAAGGAATGAGTCCCTCCTGCCCCTGCTGAAATTACTGCGGGTAGAATCAAGGCTATTTATTTTAACCATCCCTGAGGCATGAATAAATTCGGTATCACCAATATACATTCCTACATGTGTTGGCCGAGCAGCCCCGTCTCTTTCATAACCAAAAAACATCAGGTCACCAGCCTTTAGAGAATCAGGGTATCCCAATTTGCCAATCTTTATGCCGTGCATGAATTGCTGTGAGGCGTCCCGTGACAGTATTACCCCGTTAAGGTAATATACAGTCCTTGTAAAGCCACTGCAATCAAAGGCTTTGGGTGATGTTCCGCCCCAGAGGTAAGGAATACCGGTAAATGTTTCCGCGCAATTTTTCAATCTGCTGCCTTCCGGCCTTGCTTCTGAAAGCCACCTGTCGAAAGGAACAGCATCACCCACCTTAATATACCCTGTTCTGCCATCAGGCAGTTTGACCCTGTAATACCCTCCTTCCCTGTCATCAAGAATAATAATCACTCCCGCGACAATATCTGATACAATACTTCGGGCTACGGTATCAGACAGGACAACACCAAATTTCTCAGAATAGATTAAACGATCCGAGGATTTCCATTCCCTGAATTCTGACAGTTCAAGTCTTTTTACAGATTGTGTAGGCACCCACCCTTCATATGATTCCGGGGTACGGATAAAATACCATCCTGACCGGGAATCCATTATCCTTACCGGTGTCCCCATTAATGCCTGAGATATGAGTTCTGTATTATGGGCCGGATCAGGTCTCATATTACAAACACTTACGCATACAAGGCCAAATACCTCCTCCCCTTCAACTTCTATACTGTCCTCTTCACGGATACACCCGTTGATAAATGCAATGAATATCAATCCTGTACCGGCAATTTGCACAATGATGTCTTTATACTTATTATTCATTATCGATTATTTATATGTTATCTCCATATTATAATCCCACTTATCAAAATACAGGTTTCCACCGCTGCATTCAACTTCACCACGTTGGAAATCGCAGGGTTCACTTCTCAGGTATTTTTTTGGAGGGTAAAGTACACCCGAAACACCGTCATTAACCATAAGCCGGTATGAGTCAATGCCGGACAGGCAGAACTCCCTGGTTGATATATTATCTGAATATTGAAGCCCGGATGAAATTTCCACGGGCATCCAGCCGGGGCCCTCAAAATATACTTCACACCAGTCATGAAGGTTTTCATTTTGAAATATTGTTGCATGTAAATTTATTAAACAAACCCGTTAATGCAAAAACGTACTATGTCAATCAGGTTCCAATATTACATTATTCCAATATTCCATATAAAAAAAACTTCTATATTTGTGGCATTCTCAAATCAAAGCTTAATTAGAAAACACTAAAAAGATTCATTATGTTAAAAAATCACCCTAAAGGTTTGCTTGTTGCCTTCTTCACCAATATGGGCGAGCGGTTTGGTTTTTACACCATGATGGCTATACTTGTATTATTCCTGCAGGCCAAATACGGCCTCACCGAAGATAAAGCAGGGGATATATACAGCTGGTTCTATTTTGCCATATATGCCCTTGCCCTCCTGGGTGGTATACTGGCAGATGCCACGAGAAAGTATAAGTCGGTTATACTGATCGGGCAGGTAATTATGTTTGCAGGATACGTTATAATGACCGTTCCCGGATTAACACTTGTAGTTACGGTAATTGGTCTGTTCACTATTGCCTTTGGAAATGGATTATTCAAGGGTAATCTGCAGGCTGTTGTAGGCCAGATGTATGATAATCCGAAGTATGATAGTGTCAGGGACAATGCATACCTGATTTTCTATATGGGTATCAATATCGGTGCCTTTTTTGCTCCTTTTGCAGCTACCGGAGTACGTAACTGGTGGCTCAAAATGAACGGTTTCCTTCACGACGGCAGTCTGCCGGCACTATGTCACCAGTACCAGGATGGTAGTCTGGCTGACGTGGGTGCTTTCCAGACCCTGGCTAACGAGGTAAGCCTCAGCGGGCCGGTAACCGATCTTTCGGCTTTTGCAGGTAGTTATCTTGAGAGTTTTTCTGTAGGTTATAATTATGCCTTCGGTGTAGCTGCAATAGCCATGGTCATTTCACTCCTTGCTTATGTTATTTTCAATAAGCATATTCCGAAGAAACAGTATGTTGAAGGGGAAAAGACCATATCCATCACTGAGAAGCCTCTTGCCATACCCGTTGCACTCCTAGCCGGTGGTATTACTGCTTTTCTGATCAGCCTTTTCAAAGATTTTGCAACCGGAATGGCCATAGGGCTGTTCATTGCCTTTGTTACCTGGATTGCCATGATCTCCAAAAAAGAGGAAATACAAAAGGTCATTGCCCTGCTGCTGGTGTTCTTCGTGGTGATATTCTTCTGGATGTCGTTCCACCAGAATGGTCTCACACTCACTTTCTTTGCCCGTGATTATACCGTGAAGACGGTTGATAACTTCACCTATATGTTCTTTACTCTTGAGAATATATTATCTGTAATTGCAGTTATTGCAGGTATAGTCTTACTGTTGGGGAAAAAGAAGAATCTTAACACAAGGCTCATTGGAGCCGCATTACTGGTAGCGGGAGGAACTGCGGCCACAATTTTCTTCAGAAAGGCTGACCCCCAGGGTAATCCCATTGCCCCCGAAGTGTTTCAGTCTTTCAATCCCCTTTTCATAGTCACACTGACATTCGTCGTGGTGTCATTCTTCGCCTGGCTGAATAAAAGGAAGAAGGAACCGTCCACCCCAAAAAAGATAGGTATCGGTATGGTAATAGCCGCAGTGGCATTCATAGTACTGCTTATCGGTTCACTCAACCTGGTATCGCCTCACGAGCTCCATTTTGTGGATGAGGCCGGAAATATTAAATTCAGGCCCGTACCAGATTCATCCAGGGTAATGCCTTACTGGCTGATATCTTCATATCTAATACTCACTATTGCAGAGCTTTTCCTGAGCCCAATGGGCCTATCCTTTGTATCAAAGGTAGCACCCGGCAGATTCCAGGGTGTGATGCAGGGAGGATGGCTACTCGCTACTGCAGTGGGTAATAAGCTGCTCTTCGTTGGAAGCTTCTTCTGGGGCAAACTTGACCTGTGGCAATTATGGCTGATATTTATTGTATGCAGCCTGCTGGCGGCAACATTTATATTCTCAATACTGAAATTCCTGGAAAGGGTCAGCTCTAAGTAGCACGAATTAACGAGAATTATCAGGCGCACTGAAAAAAGCAGAGACGCAAAATTTTGCGTCTCTGCTTTTTTTCGTAAACAATCCTGCCCTCAACTATGGTCATAATAACATTCATATCCAGGATCTCCTCTGTATTCCCGCCTGTCCATTTATTATAGGAATCAGTACTTTCAAGCACTGCCGGAATAATATTTCCTTTAATGCTTACCGTTGATGCCCATGGCTTTAATGTATCCATGGTATAAACTTCAGCACTATACAAAATCAGATCAGCCTTTTCCTGAGTGCAGGAAAAACAAAAAAACCGTAATGGCAATAATAACAAGGAAAAACTTACTTTTTTTCATAATATCTCCGGTTTATTTACCCAAGAGTTACACCAAACTTCAGAAACTCCTTTACCATACCCAAGCTTTCTCAACTTACTCAACCTTATCAACCTTACAAGATGATATTTATCTCATTTTATAAATCAAAAGCACAGATTTATTATCATTGCAGGGAATAAAAAAATAAGATTATGAAAAAGTACTTATTGATTATAAGCACCTTAGTTCTTATCACCGTTACAACCAGGGCACAGGATGACGAGAGTACTCTAACGCGGCCCGGACAGGAAGCTCCTTCATTCAGTTGTATGACTGTTGACGGTACAGTCATTGATATAAAGGAATTGAAAGGCAAAGTAATCTGGATTAATTTCTTTGCCACATGGTGTCCCCCATGCAAAAAAGAGTTACCCGTGCTTGAAAAAAATGTTATGGAAAGGTACAGGGATAACCCCGACTTTGTGCTTGTTGTCCTGGGTCGTGAACACAGCATGGATGAAATGAAAGAATATGCCGTCAGTACAGGTCTTGAGTTACCCTTTGCACCGGACAAAGAACGGGAAATATTCAGCATGTTTGCCACCCAGTCAATTCCCAGGAATGTAATAATAGGAAGGGATGGTAAAATTGCCGTGCAAAGTATTGGTTACACGGAATCAGAATTTACACAACTGGAAAAGAAATTAGCCTCTCTTCTCGAAGAATAATATCTGAAATTAAAATTATTCACTTAATGCACAGACCCTGCGTGTATGGTCTATGTGTTATTTTTGTATCTTTAGGTTATTAAATATTTAATAATCTAAAAACGCCAATATGAAAAACCTGTTAATTATCCTGTTTTCCTTCATCCTGGGAGGTTCATTATTTGCCCAGAACGAGCAAAATGAAAGAATAATCTCCGCAATGCATTCAGTATCAAGTCATGACCTTCTTGAATATGTAAAGATTCTATGCGAAGATCGCTTTGAAGGTCGGCTCACGGGAACGGATGAATATATGGAATGTGCCCGGTGGCTGGCCTCATTCTTTGAAGATTGCGGACTGGAACCAGCTGGCGATAACAATACATGGTTCCAGTATTTTGATATACCTTATACCCTTATCCATCCTGAATGCGGACTTTCAATTGAGCTGCCCGTTGGGAAGAAGGGCTCTGTTCAAAAACATTATGAATATATAACTGAATATATGCCGGGTTCAACATCGGCTAGCGGAACAGTGAGTGCCGGGGTTGTTTATGCAGGCTATGGGATTACGGCACCTGAACTCGATTATGATGACTATAAGGGAATAGATGTAAAGGGCAAGATAATACTTATTGAAAGGGAAGCTCCTGTTTCCCCTTCCGAGGGTCCCGAGAAGTTTAATCCCTGGCGCGAGTATTCCTTCCACCAGTATAAATTACAAAATGCTGTCAAGCATGGTGCTGCAGGCATGATATATAATTACGGGCCTATAGGCAATCCAAACAATGCTTATGATGAGAACTTTATATATGTCCACGTAGGAGACTCCGTTGTAAAGGATATTTTCAGCGGCACCGGCAGAACCCATTCTGAAACGGTAGAAAGAATAGGAAAAACCCTTAAACCTATGTCATTTGAAACGGACAAAAAAGTTACCATTAAAATGAATACTACTCATTACCCCGATGGGAAGGGTGCAAATATCATCGGCATAAAAAAGGGTATTGATCCTGACCTGAGCGACGAAACAATTATTATCGGGGCCCACCTTGACCACCTCGGAAAATGTTATGAAATCATTCCGGGGGCTAATGACAATGCTTCTGCTGTTGCTGTTATGATGGCCGTCGCAAAGGCTCTGAATGATTATGATATAAAACTGAAAAGAACCGTCATGTTCCTTTCCTTTGGGGCAGAAGAGCAGGCTCTGGTTGGTTCAAGAACATATGTAGAAAACCCGGTGAGACCATTGGATAAGACCGTTTTGTTAAATATGGATGGTGTGGGTGTCGGAGACAGGATAAGTATTACTGCTGGTAAGGATTTCCCCTTACTCTGCAAGGCATTTGAGGATGCAAATGACAAATATATCCATCGTTTGATCAGAACAAATTCATTCTCAAATCTGGGGCGCCCGAGACTTGATGCAGCCATATTTCTGAGTGCCGGAGTACCCTCATTGAGTTTCTCAACATTCGGAGCAAGATCCTACTATCATATCCCCTGGGATAATATTAACACTATCACACCTGAGATAATGGAAGATATGGCTCAACTTATGCTTATCTCACTTATTGAACTTGCAAATTCTGATAAGGATATAATGTAGTATAACATTAATGAAATGCATCCCGGAAATAAAGGATATTTAATGCGCCTCCTGCCCTTCTGTTTATCTGCCTTCATACTTGCAGGATGCGGAACACAGAAGGAAGAAATTGAGTATACAACCGGAGTATGGGACGAAGATTCACTCGGCTATCACAGGGTAGTTATAGAAAATAAGAGCCGGGCTGATGCAGTTTATGTCGATGTTCCATGGAGAAGGAGAGATAATGAGCCATGGAACAAAGCAGTAATACTGACAGGTAGTGATCCTGAAAAAGTGATTGATAATATCATATGCCTCTCATCGGATAATGAAAAGGGAAGGTTCATATTTCAACCCGTGTATGGACCCGGGAAATATTATCTCTACTACCTGCCCGCTAAAATGAAAGGACGAAGCAACTATCCAACTGTTACCTATCCTCCTCCCCGGCAAACGGCAGATAATGCATGGATTGAGTTACATAATTTAAACGACTCAGCTCATGTAAGATCATTGCCCGTGGCACAGGCGACAGTAATCCAGTCCCGTAATAAATTCAATTCATTCTTTCCAATGGAAATTACAGCATCGGAAGAGGAAGTCAACAGACTTCTGGGTAAATATCCTGCTAAAACGTTTCTGCTTTTCCCTGAAGAGCGCAGCCATCCTATACGTATGAAGGAGTATCTCCCCTTAAGATGGATTGAAGAAGGGCCTTTTGGTCCCGTGGAGGGTGAAGCAAGGAGGGGTGAATTCTTTACCTTCCAGGTTGGTTTGTACTGCATTGGTGAGGATATCGATAATCTGGAAATATTATTTTCGGATCTCAAAACCGGGAGGAAAAAGACAGTAATTCATCACGACAGTATATCATCGTTTAACACTTCCGGAATTGACTGGGATGGCAAAATCATTGCGAAAAAATTAAGTATCCCTAAAAACAGGATCCAGCCCATGTGGTTTGGTTTTATGATCCCTGAAAATACCAAGGCACGGAAAATCTCGGGGCATATGGTAATAAAAGCCGGGGGACATGAAGCCGAAACACTTAAAATAAATATTAAAATATTAAAAGATACTATAGCGAATCACGGAGACGATAATCCTTACCTGATGAGCCGTATGAGATGGCTCGACTCAAGGCTTGCACTTGATAATGAGGTTACTGATCCCTTTATCCCCGTTGAAAAAGAAAACAGGTCATTGAAAATACTGGGAAGGCAAATTGACATTGGTACCAACGGTTTACCGTCAAGGTACCTGACATATTTCAATTCGTCGAACACCGCCATAAGGGATAATCCTGAAAATGTACTGGCTTCTCCTGTAACATTTGATATATACAGGGCTAACGGGTCTAAGATATTTTTTGTCAGTGAAGAACCTGCATTTGAAAAAGATGGTTCCGGAAAATATAACTGGGAAACAAAGAATGTAAGTTCATCTCTTGAAATGAAAACTGAAGGATCACTGGAATTTGATGGTTTTGCCCAGATACGTATAAGCGTGATGGCCACTGAGGATATTGATCTTTCTGATATAAGATTATCAATGCATGTCAGGAAAAAATTCGCTCCCTATTTCATGGGACTGGGTTTACGCGGAGGCCAGAGGCCATACTATATCAGCTGGAAATGGGACCGCATGAAACACCAGGAAGGTGCCTGGATTGGAGATGTGAATGGCGGTCTCCAGTTTAGCCTCCGTGATGACAATTATGAAAGGCCACTGAATACTAACTTTTACAGGGAAAAACCCCTTATTATGCCTGAAGCCTGGTTTAATAAGGGTAAGGGGGGCATTAACATAAGCTCAGGTGAACATGCGACAGACATATACTGCTACTCGGGAAGCAGGAGTCTGAAAACAGGTGATGAACTGGTTTTTACGGTAAATTTTCTTTTTACACCATTTAAGCTGATTGCTACCGACAAACAATGGCGCACGAGATTTTACCACCGGTACAAAGACCTCGACAGTATAAAAAATTATGGGGCAAATGTGGTTAATGTCCACCATGCCACCGAGATTAATCCATGGATCAACTATCCGTTCCTGGAACAGGAAAAGATGAAGAATTATATTGATAAGGCCCATTCAATGGGAATGAGAGTCAAAATATACAACACCATAAGAGAACTCTCGAACAGGGCACCTGAATTATTTGCCATCAGAAGCCTTGGTCATGAAATATTCAGCCCCGGCCCGGGTGGTGGTTTCAACTGGCTGCAGGAACATCTTGCTGATGATTATATACCGGCGTGGTTTGTTCCCGATAACAGGGATGCCGCAATAATCAATTCAGGAATGTCGCGCTGGCATAATTATTATATAGAAGGTGTTAACTGGCTGGCAGAAAATATGGGAATAGACGGATTATACCTTGACGATATTGCCTTTGACCGTACTACCATGAAACGACTGCGGAAGGTGCTGGACAGGAACAGGGACAGTGCTTTGATAGATCTTCATTCAGCAAACCAGTATAATGTACGTGACGGTTATACGAACAGTGCAAATCTGTATATGGAACATTTTCCCTATGTTGACAGGTTATGGTTTGGTGAATATTTTGATCCTGACCTCCCCCCGGATTTCTGGCTTATTGAGATGTCAGGAATTCCTTTTGGCCTCATGGGTGAGATGTTACAGGATGGGGGGAACCAGTATAAGGGACTCGTTTATGGAATGACCTCACGTGCGCCATGGTCGGGTGATCCGAGGAATATCTGGGATGTCTTTGATGAATTTGGAATGACCGGTTCCGAGTTTATCGGTTACTGGTCTGAAGATTGCCCGGTTACCACAGGATACAGAAACGCCCCGGCTACCGTCTACCTGAAAGATAACAAGGTGATGATCGCCATTGCCAGCTGGTACGACGAAAATAAGGAACTCTGGCTTAATATTGACTGGAGTAAGATAGGGATGAACAGAAATGAATCTGTTCTCAGGGCACCCTATATCAGGAATTTCCAGGCTGAAAAGATTTACAGCCCCTGGGAACGCATACCGCTTGAAGCAGGAAAAGGAGTCGTTCTTATAATAGAAGATTGAAGCTCAGGCTATTCTTAAATCTGAAATCATAATTAAATAAAGTAGGGTGGTCCCGCCATGGCGGGACACACCCCTGTTCATGATAACACCAGAACCTGACATGAACATTTTCTTTTTTTCCTCACATATACGGTAATTCAATATAACAGACTCCCGTCAGGCCGATATGCTGCATTGAATAAGCCCGGGAAGTGTTAATAAACTAACAAAAATTGAAGGCGTTCCCTGCTAACTACAATTATATTGCTGAACTATGGCAACTTATCAATAGAACAGCCTGGCTATCCTCCTGTTGAAGATTAGCAGTACCAGCAACACAATACTCCACTGGAAGATGCATGACATGAAAGAAAATGGACTGAATGGATTATACCATTCTCCCGGGATAAATGACTGTGACAGCCACCAGAACAGGAGCACAACAGCAGCAATTGGTATGAAGTAATTTATTATATAAACCCACCATTTACCTACTTTACGGTCTCTTACCGATTCATTTATCTCAAGCATCACCTTCCGGGTTCCCTGCTTAATAATGAGAAAGGCTATCAGTGCCCCGGAAATCATCAGGGCAATGCCCCAGACAAAATCCTGGTTGCTGAGGAAATTAAGGTTCCGTGCCGAGGGGATACCAAAGAGAAACACAAGTATTCCAATCACGGCTATTGCCCTCTTACGCTTAAGGCCTGTATCAACCAGAACCCTTGTTGGCAGTTCAAGCTGTGCAATGAGAGAAGAAAACCCGGCGAATGTAAGTCCAAGGAAAAATAATATAGATAATATTCCTCCGCCGAACATTTTTTCGAAAAGCTGAGGCATCCAAATAAAGGTGAGTCCTGTTGATGCAGGTCCGCTGGTCTTCATTATTTCCATTACCTCGGGGCTGCTCATACCCATTTCATGCTTCAGTACGGCGAAAACCGTACCGAAGATCATTATTCCGGACAATATTGAAACAGTATTATTCCCGATACCCGTAAGGAAGGCATTTCCAACGGCCCCATGTTCCTTTTTCATGTAAGCTGCATAGGTCAGGAACAGTCCCCAGCCTGCGCCTGTATCCCATGCATTCTGGGTTAATGCATCGAGCCAGATTCTTGGGTCACCAAGCTGTGACCATTGTGGTTTGAAAAGGTAGGCGAGCCCTTCACCCGCTCCCGGCAAAGTTACTGCACGCACAACACTCAAAATAACAATAACAAGAAGTGAGGGTATTAAAACCTTATTAATTTTTTCAATTGAGCTTATACCCTTCCATATAGCTATAAGCCCTAATCCTATTGCCAGCATATGTGTTAAAAGCGGCCATATGCTTTCCTGGTATGATTCCCAGATTGTCATTGCAGTTTGAAAATTTTCGGGAAGCGGATTAAAGAGCATATAGACAAAATAATATATACACCACCCTACCACGACTGTATAAAAGAAGGTTATTATCAGCGGGACTATTGCAACAAATGATCCGAGCCAGGCAAACTTTTTGCCCGTTCCCTTAATAAATACACCGACCACTCCCGACCTGTATTTCCGTCCGGAAGCATATTCGGCAATTATTAAAGGTATGCTCCAAAGAAAAAGGAAACACACCCATGCAATCAGGAAGGCACCTGCCCCGTCTTCTCCTGCATTCTGGGCAGCTATACGAGGGAAACGCCAGATATTGCCGGTTCCAACAGCCACACCCATTGCACTTAATATAAGACCCCACCTGCTGGTAAACCTCTGACCGGTTGATTGATCCAGTAACTTACTCATACCTGTCCAGTATTTCACTCATATAGTCATAAGCCAATTCTGTATGATTTTCATTCAGCCCTGAAATGAGTATAACAATTCCTTCTTCCCAGGCCAGGTAAACAAAGCCGTTATATCCATCTTCAAAATGGAATTTTTCTCCCGGTTCGTCTCCTGCAGAAAGGCCATACTTTGAGAGATATGCTTCCAGCATTTGCCTGTTTTCATCACTGGTATTTTCAGTGAACAGATAAATTGTGAACCTTTTATCATCAATTTTATAGGTCGATCTGAAGGCCTTGCCGAGGAATTCATGTCCAAGGACATTTTCCGCTATATACATTTCTGTATTCTCCTGTTTACCCTTCTCGGGGAACATTGACAGTGCAGGAGGAAATTCAATTGTACCCTCAAGCATATCTTCAGTGATATATGCCAGTTCTTCTAGTGCTTCCAGTATTTTCCTATTACCGGAATGGCTGGTAAGCTTTACATAATATTCTCCCTTGAGAAAATGTATAAGACCTTTCTCCCTGTAAGCCTGGGTGCCAAGTTTAAAAAAGTCATATGAAGGTGCCCTTTCCAAGGCGTATATACCAAAGGCTAGATTTACACTTGCATGATGATAGATTTCAAGCTTGACCGTGTGTTTTTTGCCTCGCTTATATTCTGCAATATGCAGATCCCTGAAGCCAAGAGCATTATAAGCGTCAGCCCCTCCATTAATATAATTCCATAGATTATCAGGTGTGTATACCGGATAGCTGGTAACAATCTCAAACCTGTTCAACTCAGGAAAATCAAAATCCTGGCCGGACGCCAGTGACCACTGTAATAAAGCCAGAAACAAGAGGGAAACAGTGCCCCTCCATACATTTTTACAATTCATATTTTAAAAAATATCAGGTAATAAAATCAACCGGCACATTTACCAATCGGCTGATATCAGTAATTTTTGATCTTATGTCAAATTGTTTTGTACAATTATCGATGGTGCACTCGCTGCAGCCTGCACAGGGATCGGGTCCTGTTCCCAGCTCTGACAGAAGGCTATATGCCTTTTCCATGTTCACATAGCCGTATGCATACATATAAGCCCTCATCAGGTCAGGTACCGGCAATGATCCGGTACATTTTTCAAGGCAGTTATTACAGCTTGTACAAAAGAGACCCGGCTCCCCGGATGCTATCAGTATCTTCTTCATCTCATCGTCTGTCATGTTAATATCTGTCAGTACTTTAAGGTCTTCTTCCAGCATATCAAAAGAGGTCATTCCCGGTATGGTAGTGCAAATATTTTCATTCTGCAGTGCCCATTTAAGTGCTGCAACAGCATCTATCGGCTTTGTTCGTTCCCTGTCCAGGAATCCTCCCGACATTGTTTTCATTGCCACCACTCCTATACCTGATTCAGCAGCTCTTTTTATTGATTCTTCCAGTTTATCAAGATAACTGAGCGTGAAATTATAGCGGCTAAGAACCACGTCCCAGAATCCGGCCTTAACCATCGCATCTATCACTTCAGGTTCATTGGTATGGGTTGATATCCCAATATATTTAACCCTTCCTTCTTTTTTCAGGTTCTTCATTGCCCGAGTGATCTCCCTGTGATTTACCATTTCAACAGAAGATACGGAATGCAGGTACAATATGTCAACATAATCCATCTGCAGTCTCTGCATGCTTTCCTCAAACTTCATCAGAAAGTCCTCAGCCGTGGTGGCATCGCCTGGCAATCCGGTCCGTTGATCTACACCTTCTGGCTTTACTTTTGTAGCTACAATAATTGAGCTTCGATCGTAATCCCTGAATACATCCCCGAGCATCTTCTCGTTCCTGCCTCTCTGGTAGCCGTTAGCAGTATCAAAATGAATAATACCATTATCAAGGCAGGCTCTCACCAGGCTTGGGTTATCTGCCCTCATCACTCCCATACTCACCACAGGTAACCTGATACCTGTTTTCCCCAGTGTGCGGTAAATAATATCAGAAGGCCCTTTACTTGAGGGAAACATAGCAAAGGCCCCGCCTGTGGAAGCCATTATGGATGCTGCACCTGCAGCCCCTGTGCGAAGGAAATTCCTACGGTTAATCTTAGTCATAGTATTACTTTTTATTGTAATTTTCTTATTCTCACATCTATCCCCGTTCCGTCAAGCAACTTCACCAGTTCACCGGTGTCACTTGAACCGAAATGATAGGGATAAAGAATACCGGGCATTATCATTAAAGCCGCATCTGCCGCCATTTGCGGAGACATTGTGTAGGGAAGGCTCATCGGCAGGAAGGCAATATCTATATCTCTGAAACCTTTCATTTCAGGTATGTTTTCAGTATCACCGGCAACGTATATTCTTTTTCCTCCAAGATCCAGGATATAGCCATTCCCCCTCCCCCTGGGATGAAAAGGATTTCCCGGGGACCGTTCATTCTTAATATTATAGGCAGGAACTGCCTCGATGTTAATTCCCTTGAAAAGGGTCTTATCACCGTTAGCCATTACCAGGCAATTACCCAGGCCCGGGGAAGAAGCTTCATTGCATATGATCTGTGTGTCGTCTTTAAGTATCTTTTTTATGGCGGCCTGATCTAGATGGTCGCCATGTTCATGTGTGATAAGAATAAGATCAGCATCGGGTAGTGTTGAATAATCAGCTTCACGGCTTACAGGATCAATATGTATTATCAGGTCGTTATATTCAAACATCAGGGTTCCATGACCTATAAACCACAATTCAAGGGCACCTCCCCCAGTTTCGAAGCTATCCTTCTCAATATCTTGTTGTCCGTAACTCATATTAACCATAAATAAAAAACCAGTAATAAAAATCAATAATTTGTGCGCTCGCATAGACAATCTATTTTTGTTCCCATAATTATAGTAAAAAATTATTATAACTCAGCTACGGGAGGTGGATCACTTTCGTCATTTAACAAAATTTAAGGTAATTTTGTAACTTAAATTTAAATGGATGTGAAAGGACTGTTTATGCTGATAGATCAGGGCGAGAGCCAGGTACTTGATTTCAAGTACTGTATATCTGATTCCAGGAAGATTGCGAAAACTCTGGCAGCTTTTGCAAACACTGATGGCGGGAAATTGCTGATTGGTGTCCGCGATAATGGCAGTATTGCAGGAGTACAGAGCGAAGAGGAATTTTATATGATAGATGCAGCAGCCAGCCTTTTCTGTAAACCTGCAGTTAAATACAATATTATACAGCACCATTCCGAAGGCAAAACAGTTCTTGAGGTAAAAATTGAAAAGTCAGATAACAGGCCTGTATATGCAAAAGATGATACAGGAAAATGGATAGCCTACCTGAGGAAAGATGACCAAAACCTGGCTGTTAACAGGGTCATCCTTAAGGTATGGAAAAATGAATACAGGAAAAACGGACTTTTAATTAAAGTGCGAAAAGCAGAAAGCCTCCTGTTCGAATATCTTCACGAGAATAATTCAATAAGCCTTTCCAAATTCAGAAGAATTTCCAGACTACCACTGCATAAGGCTGAAAACATACTTTCGGATCTTATTACATGCGGAATTCTGGATTTTGACCTATCCGAAAAAGGGTGCAGTTATCATGCCAGTGAAAAACTTGACGAGCAGCTACCGGATAGCTATTTAAGTTACTGAATCATACCCCTGTCTGCCAGTAATAAACTTGGAATTAAACCTTTTTTTTGTTACCTTTGTATTACATTATTGAAAATCTCAAAGAATTGATTTTCAATTCTTTAAATATCCCAAAATCAGTTTATAGATATGAATTTGCTCGAAAAAATAGAAAAAATTAACATTCCACCAAGATCAGTCATATTGCTTAATGAATTAATGAAAGAGAATCCTGAACTTGAGAAGCTTATAAGTAATTCAGGATCGGCGGCGGAAGCAAACAGGGCTGTATATGACTGGGTTTATGGATGGCTTAACAGTGAAGAGCACAAGGATGCAATAAGGTACTTTAAATATGAGATCAGGGGAAGAAAAGCCTACGAAGCGCTCAGCTGGAGAGAAGTTGGAGCAATAAGATTGCTTGATTACATAAAAAATTCAGAACGGGAATTTGAAAACCTGAATAAGAAAATACAAATATCGGTGTCTGACCCTATCAGATTAATATGGTTAGCCTACCATTCGGGTAAGGGTGGAGCCAAACCAGAATTTTTTTATGATATGATTCATCTGTTCCGGCAATTTACAGGTTCTGAAAAAAGAGAAAAACCAGGACGCGAAAAAGTTCTCCGGTGGATGTCAAGGCACTATTCAGGCCTGGATGAGAAAATCATAAGGGTAAGGGAAGAAAACAAGGAAAGAATACTGAAAATTATTATCAGGAATATTGACGAGGGCTTAATTACCGGTAGCAGGTATAGTTTTCCGGAAGGATTATCCGAATCTGAAAAGTATGAAATGGCTCTTGAATGGTGGGAAGACTATCGCTTCCACCTGAAATTCGCGATCAGGAGCCCCGAACTTCTTAATGAAATGCTGGACTACTCACTCGACACTGACACAATGTTCAGGCTCGAAGAAGCTAAAGAGGCGGGTATCCCCTTCTTTGTCAACCCCTATTACCTGTCCCTTCTCAATGTCAATGTTCCCGAATTTGCAAGAAATGCTGACCTCGGGATAAGAGACTATGTATTGTACAGTAAGGAATTAATAAATGAATTTGGTAACATTATCGCCTGGGAAAAGGAGGATAAGGTTCAAGCCGGAAAACCGAATGCAGCCGGTTGGCTCTTGCCGAGTGGCAATAATATACACAGGAGATACCCGGAAGTATCCATATTGATACCCGACACCGTGGGAAGAGCCTGCGGTGGATTGTGTGTTTCATGCCAGCGGATGTATGACTTCCAGGCAGGAAGGCTTAACTTCAACCTGGAAAAACTTAAACCAGGTGAATCATGGAAGGATAAACTCGCATGGCTCATGGAATATTTTGAGAATGACAGCCAGCTCAGAGATATACTCATTACCGGTGGAGATGCATTTATGAGCTCAGATAAATCCATTAAGGATATCCTTGATGCAGTCTATAAAATGGCCCTCAGGAAGAGAGAGAAAAACAAGAGCCTGGAAGATGGGCAGAAATATGCCGAAATGCTAAGAGTAAGGCTCGGGACACGACTTCCCGTTTATATTCCTTACCGGATAAACGATGAACTGCTTGAGGTGCTTGTGGAATTTAAGGAGAAAGCCTCAAAAATAGGGATCAAACAATTCGTGATACAGACACACTTTGTTTCTCCAATGGAAGTTACTCCTGCAGTAAGGGAAGCAATAAAGAAACTCAATGCGGCTGGATGGATAGTGGTTAACCAGATGGTTTATACAGCTGCGGCTTCCAGGAGAGGCTTCGCGGCCAAGTTGCGCAGGACTCTTAACAAGGTCGGAATTATCCCCTACTATACCTTTTCGGTTAAAGGCTTCATGGAGAATTACCATAATTTTGCCACCAATGAGAGGGCAATACAGGAGCAGATTGAAGAAAAGATTTTCGGAAACATTCCGGATGAGGAGCAGGATGTCATTAAAGAAATTCCTAACGATGCAGAAAACAGTGTTGCAAACCTTGAAAAAATAATGAAAAAGCATGATCTGCCTTTCCTCAGCACCGACCGGAATGTTATGAACCTGCCTGGAGTGGGCAAAAGTTTAACATTCAGAACCATAGGAATTACCAGGAGAGGCCGGCGGATTCTCGAATTCGATCATGATGCAAACAGAACTCACAGCCCTATCATCAATAAAATGGGCAAGGTTAATATAATAGAGTCAAAGCCTGTAAAACATTATATTGACCAGATGGAAATGATGGGTGAAGATCCTGAGGAATACAAAGATGTATGGGGATATTCCATAGGTGAAACCGAACCACGTGCGGCCATTTTCGAATACCCTGAATACAATTTTGAAGTCACAAAAGATATGACAAACCTGGAGATATGAGGCTGACACCTGCTTTTATTTTTAATATTGAACAAATTTGGTATCTTGTCTTCCGAATTTAGGTTAATATTTTCAAGCAGGTAAGTTGGGTTTTATCAGGATCATATTTATTACGCTATTACCTGTTTTACTGGTTGTGGAAGAAGCAATAGCGCAGCCTGCATATGAAAGAGGTAAGGCTAAAGAGAATTCATCATCGCTGAGAATTATTTTAGATAATGATGAAGGCCTTGTTCTTTCATATAATGCAGGGAACGGTGAATTTGAGAAACTGAAACCCGATGAGGGAAGTTTTTTACGACTCAGGCTGGCTGATCATTCATTCAGCGCTGAGCCGGGGAAACCACAGCTCCCTGTCCTGACCAGGTTAGTTGATTACGACAGGCTAAAGGGTGCCAGAATAATAATCCGGGATGTTGTCAGTATTCGAAAAAGCCTCAAGGAATTCGGGGAATACGGCATCATCTACCCCAGCCAGCCAGGCCTGGCCAAGGGCGCAAATCCCCAGGACAAACCATTTGTAATCGATAAGTCGGTTTACAATGCCGGGCATGCATATGTTAAAGACACAGTAATAATCAGAAAAATCGGGGTAATGAGAGGCAAAAGCCTTGCCAGCCTTGAAATAAATCCCGTTATCTATAATCCGGCGGATAAATACATAGACATCATAAGCTCAATGAATATTTACATAGAATATTCACCGGTTACTGATACACGAAAGACAGCGAAAAGCTCTGACGATTATTATTTCAATGGTCTCCTCTCCATGGGCCTTATCAACTATGATGTTGACGATGTTATTCCCGGATTTTCAATGGAGCCTGTCGGTATGGTAATAATATCGGATACTTCATTCAAAAAACATCTTAAGCCACTGGTCGAGTGGAAAACAAAAAAGGGATTCAGGGTAAGTCAGGTTTATATAGGAGAAAACGGGCTCGAAAGGAACTTCCGGGATATTAAGGACAGCCTTACTTATATTTACAATAACAGCTCACAGGAAAATCCCCCGCCCACATATCTCCTGCTGGCAGGTGACCTTAATTATATTCCGGCATCCGAGGGTACAAATTATCTTACTGATATGTATTATGCTGAATTTGACGGTAACGGGGATTTTATTCCCGATATGTTTACAGGACGGCTTCCGGCCGGGGATACTGCCCAGATGAAGTCCATGGTAAATAAGATAATTCAGTATGAAAGCTTCTCATTTGTTGATACTGTAACTCATTATCAGAAAGCTATGGCTTTTGCCGGCTTCGATGAAGGCTTTGATACTTTTATGGACGGACAGGTAAATTATGCCTCGGAATATTTTGATCAGAATCCCTTTCCAACCAGGGCCTATGTTTTTAACCACGAATTGAATGATTCAATCAGAAAGGTCAGGTATGATTCCCTGAAAATCTTAATCAAAAACGGCCTCGGTTATATTAACTATACAGGGCACGGAAGCACAACAAGCTGGACCGGGACGGGGATCGATAATACTTTCCCTTCCAAGATGCAAAACTATTCAAGGTATCCCCTGGTAATCAGCAATGCCTGCCTTACTGCTAAATATAATGACAATAATTGCCTTGGTTCAAGTATGGTAAGGGCTATTGATAAAGGTGCCCTGGCCTTCATCGGCTGTACCAATGACTCCTACTGGGAAGAAGATTATTACTGGTCGGTAGGTGCAGGCCCGATTGTGAGGCACCCCAGCTATGAAGAAACCGGGCTGGCCTTCTACGACAGGCTCTTTCACCTTAATGGCGAAGCACCCTCTGACTGGTACACAACAACAGGCCAGATATTATTCGGAGGGAACCTGGGTGTGACTGCAAGCCCGAGCCCCAGGAAACAGTATTACTGGGAAACATACGTACTGCTGGGAGATCCTTCCATTTCCCCATATATTGGCAAACCTGAAATACTTTCAACCTCAGTCCCGGATAAGCTTCCTCCCACACTAAAAAAACTGAATGTTAATACATCGGCCTTTGCCTACCTGGGCCTGTCTCACTTTGATACACTCTGGGATGCAACACATGCAAGTCCTTCAGGAAATGCCTGCCTGGACTTACCCGAAACTGAGAAAGATTCCTGCCTGCTGATTATAAGCAGTCAGAATAAAAAGCCATTTGTCAAAACAATTTATTTTGAAGAATCGGATACTGCCTGGCTTGGTATTAATGATGTAAATGTTTCAGATCTGTCAGGTAATGATAATGGGAAAGCAGATTACAAGGAAAATATTTCTCTTAAAACCGGTATACAGAACGCCGGTAATGCAGGCGCTGCTGATGTATATTTAAAAATATCATCATCTTCAGAATACCTTAGCATAATAACTGATTCCCTTTATATCGGTACGGTTGAAGCCAATTCTGAAATAATTGAAACCGGCTTTGACATCACGGTTTCGGACAGTCTGCCGGATCTTGATATAGCAACTCTTAATTTAGAGCTTCACTATAATGGCAATATTTTAAGAAGGACGGCTGATTTCAGCCTGCATGCACCTGAACTCATAATCCTGAATTGTTTAACAGACGATACATATACCGGCAATGGTAATGGACTGCCGGAAGCCGGAGAGAGGATAAAAATTATCTTCAAAGTAAGCAATAATGGGTCAAGCTCATGCTCAGGCAGTCTTTATCTAACCGGAATTTCCGAATATATTAATTTCGACGCCACTGAACTTGCATCGGGGCTGATCAATCCAGGAGAAGTAACGGATATTCCGGTATTCGCAGAGATAAATGAAAATACACCCGAATCGACTGAAATCAGTTTTGATGCCGAATTAATTTGCAGCCCCTATAAAACTTTGAAAACTCTGAGTATTATTTCAGGCAAATATACAGAAGACTTTGAATTGTTGAATTTTAACACCTTCCCATGGCAGAATGACAGTGAAGCCCCATGGATCATCACCGGTGAAACATCAATAAGCAATATGTTTTCAGCACGTTCAGGACATATTACGCACAATGAAAAATCAGTACTTGGCATACTCCTGAATCTGCCTGAAGATGATACTTTAAAATTCTGGTACAAGGTTTCTTCTGAAGAAAACTGGGATTCCCTGACCTTTAAGGTCAATAATAAGATACTTATAAGTGCCTCAGGAGAGGTCGACTGGACAGAAGCTGTTATACCTCTTGGGAGAGGGGTGTATAAGCTTGAGTGGATTTACGGAAAGGATCAATCTGTAAACAATGGTTCCGATTGCGCATATATCGACCTTGTAAGATTCCCCCCACTGTCATTTGTACAATCTGCCATACACCTGAATGAGATCATTTCCCCCAGGGAGGGTACAAACTACAGTGACGAAGTTATTTCTCTGGAACTCAGCAATCTTGGTCGTGATACAATATATTCACTCTCAATGTCATATATAGTAAACAATAATCAACCGGTTAGCGAAACTTTCAATACTGAATTAAAACCGGGTGACACCCTCACCTTATCTTTCTCCCAAACATTTGATATGTCTGCAGACAACACATATGAAATAGAAGTTTTTGTCACATCGCCGGACAACTATTTTATAAATGACACGCTCAGGCTCACCATAATAAGCACAGGCATAGATGATATAAATCCCGGGAATGAATACTTTACAGTGGCACCCAACCCTGTCAGGGACAAAATCAGGATAATCAGCCATACGAACTCCGAAGGCAATGCCATCATGTTGTATAACACGTCCGGAGTACTCATTTACAGGAAAGAAATTGAATTTATTTCTGCTGATGAACAGATATACATTGATCACGCAAAGCTCTTGAGAGGCAATTATATACTGGTAATAAGAAACAACACAAAGAGCTTTACCTACAAAATTATTAAGCTTTAAAACCCGGAGGAAGGATTTTACTTTATAATTTTGTCTTTATACATTTATCATTATAAAAATATATCTTATGAGCGATTACATACCCACCCGCGGGGAAGCCCTGAACCTATTCAGGAAATATAATAAATCAGAGAGCCTATACAAGCATGCCCTGGCCGTTGAAGGAGTCATGAGATACATGGCGAGAAAAAATGGTGAGGACGAAGACAAATGGGGCATAATTGGTTTAATACATGATCTGGATTACGAAATGTATCCTGATCAGCACTGCCGGAAGACAGAGGAGATACTGAGGCAGAACAACTGGCCGGAGGAATATATAAGGGCTGTGATGAGTCATGGATGGGGGATAGTCACAGATGCAGAGCCACAGAGCCCGCTTGAAAAAACCCTGTACGCTATGGATGAATTAACAGGTCTGGTGACCACAACTGCACTTGTTCGCCCCTCTAAAAGCGTTCTCGACATGAAGGTAAAATCTGTAAAGAAGAAATGGAACGATAAGCGTTTTGCGGCCGGTGTTGACAGGTCTATAATAGAAAAGGGAGCAGCCCTGCTTGAAGTAGAGCTGTCAGAATTAATTCAGGATTGCATAGATGGAATGTGTGAAGTGGCTGAGGAAATAGGCCTGAAAGGAGAATTAACTGATAAATAAAATGAATGTCGAATATCGAATGCCGAATAATGAAGTGGTATCAACTAAATTCGATATTCGATATTCTTCATCCATAAGTTCCTTTATTTACTTCCGGGAAATTATAACTAACGATGTACTTTTTATTTTTTACAGTTCCTTGATCTTTATATTCCTGAACCAAACATCATTGCCGTGGTCCTGAAGTCCTATATATCCCTCCCTGGCAGTGTTAATGAATTCGGGCATATCGGCAAATTTTGAATTGGCGCACATCTCCTTCCACTGATCGGTCCACAGGTGGTATTCAACCACATTCTCTCCATTTTGAGTATGAACAACTGTACCGTCATAAACCAGTATTCTTACCTGGTTCCATTCGCCGGCAGGTTTTGCATTCTGTGGCACAGCCGGTATGAGATCATAGAGGGATCCTGCCTGGCGGTTACCCTCCTTTCCAAGCTTGGCATCCACATGCCTTTCATTATCAAGTATCTGCATCTCGGGAGCAGATATATAGATAGGTTTTCCCTCCAGTTCCTGAGCAAGGTAAAAGATGCCGCTGTTACCTCCTTCGGATATTTTCCATTCAAGGGATAGTTCGAAATTGGAGTACTTCTTTTTTGTGATTATGTCACCTCCCTTTCCTCCGGCTTCACCCATGCCGGATCCCATACAATGCAATGTGCCGTCAACTATCTCCCAGCCTGCTTCAGGGAATTCTTCCTTGTTATATCCCCTGAAGTTCTCGGTGGAGGTACCGTCAAACAGGATTGTCCATTCGTCTTCAGTTGTAGCTTCAACATCTTCTGTTTTAGCTTCTTCCCCCTTCTTTTCATTTCCTGAAGTTCCACAGGAATTATTCAGAAACATAATAAGTAAAAATGCCGGTAAAAGATTAATTATTCTCATATTCTTTAAGTTTTAAGATTATTATTATTATTATTATTTATGGCATGGCAGGTAAAGTCCAGCCTTCACGATAAGTATGTTTTATCATTTCATTTGCAAATTCCCTGGCATTCATTGGATCGGTCCATACAGTGTTAAAGGTAGGATGTCCGTCCTTAATGCTGAAATTATCTTCGAGTACTATTTTTAGTTCCTCGTTGCCATGGATATTTGTAAACTCCATTTTTTCTCCATCCCATTCCAGCTCTTTATTCAATGCCTGCAGTCTGACAGCAAGCACGCCCATTACCACCATTTCATTAAAAGGTCCGGCTTCGGCAAAGTCTGATTTGGAAGGAACCCGGCTTTCAGGGCTTTCCTTACATGCACGCGCCCAGTCGGCCTCATGACTTACGGTCACCCTTCTCTGAGTCTTTGGCGCATCGGGCACGCGACCTGACAACAACCAGGGGTCCTTACCGTAACAACCACAGATTAGTTTGTCTTTTGTACCGTGGAAGATAACACCACCGCCGTTATCATTCATATTCTTGCCTGCCGGCCATCCTTCAGGCTTCATCGGTTGCAATCCACCATCATACCAGGTTACCTCCACTTCAGGAAGGCTGATCCTGTAATCAGGCCTGTCTGGTCTGGATGGATAGGTAAGTTTGACCATTTCAGCATTTGGTGCACAATCTGTTAACAGGAGGGTGGAGCTTCCCTGTACTTTGGTGGGATATTTTAACTTTAATCCTACAAAGACAGGATGCAATATATGGCAGGCCATATCACCAAGAGCCCCTGTTCCGAAATCCCACCATCCCCTCCAGTTCCATGGTGTATAAATACTGTGATAAGGTCTCCAATTGGCAGGTCCTATAAATAGGTCCCAGTCAAGGGTTTCAGGCACAGCCATTTTCTCACTTGGCCTGTTCAAACCCTGGGGCCATATCGGGCGGTCAGTGAAAGCTTCCACCCTGGTAATTTCCCCTATCTCGCCGTTCTGTATCCATTCAACAACCCGGTTTACTCCTTCACCTGATGCTCCCTGGTTACCCATCTGGGTAGCAAGTTTATTTTTGGCAGCAAGCCTGGTAAGCAGGCGTGACTCATATACCGTATGGGTAAGCGGCTTCTGCAAATAGACATGTTTCCCCATATCCAGGGCATGAGCTGCCGTGATAGCATGGGTATGATCGGCAGTGGCAATAACTACCGCATCAATATCTTTTCCCATCTCATCATACATCTTTCTGAAATCCCAGTATCGTTTTGCTTTCGGATAATTATCGAATTTTGACTTTGCATACGCCCAGTCAACGTCACATACAGCAACTATATTTTCCTTATCCTTCAGCTTCATCAGGTTGGCATTACCCATACCTCCAACGCCTATTCCGGCTATATTAAGTTTATCGCTTGGTGGAATATGTCCAAGTCCGCTGACCACAGAACTTGGCAGAACTGTAAGGCCGGCAGCGGCTGCAGTGGTAGTCCCGATAAATGAACGCCGTGAAATCTTGCTTGATTTTTCTTTCATCATTAGGTAAATTTTAGTTTTGAAACTTTTAAAATTATAAAAAACATAAGAATTACCATTCATAACAAAGGAAAAATTGACTTTTTATAGTCCCAGAAAAAGAATAAATTGCGATTCAATTAATATTACTATGAGTGAACAGACTATATCACTGGGCGAACGAGAAGACAAACCACTGGTAAGGATAATGATAGTTATTTTCGGCCTACTCTGTATCTTCACCGCAGGATGGTGGACGGTATTCCTGGTAAAATATCCTGATAACGAGAAAATTTTCTGGGCTGGCAGCATCTTCCTCTTTCTTTTCGGCATTTTCCAGGTATATTCCGGACTGGGGTATGCAAAAAGATATGTAAAAAGGGAAAACGGTAACATTACTCTCAGGCAAAACAGCCTGCTTCCTGCAAAAAAGGTAAGCTCTGACCAGATAAGGCAACTGGAAATAAGATCATACGATATGGTCCTCCATCGTAATGATTTACCCAGGATCAGGATCAAACTCGGACTCAGGTACCCTGATCTGGGGCAAAAGGTTAGGGATTTCATAATTGACTATGCTGAGGAAAATAATATTGAAATTTTTTATAAAAACGAAGCGCTATGAAACTGAAAATGGCCATGATAGGCGGAGGCATCGGCTCATTCATCGGCCCTGTACACCTTATGGCCGCAAGAATGGACAATATGATAGAGCTTGTTGCCGGTGCATTCAGCAGCAATCCAGGCACCTCACGCAGGAGCGGCATTGAATATGGTTTAAGCAAAGAACGGATATATGACGACTGGCATGATATGATTTGCAAGGAAGCAGGGCTCCCTGATGGTATTCGTCCCGATTTTATTTGCATAGCAAGCCCCAATCACCTGCATTTTAAACCTGCCATGGAAGCAATCGCAGCAGGCTTTCATATTGTATGTGACAAACCTCTGTGCCTGACTGTGGAAGAAGCGATTCAACTCAGGGATGCACTGAGAACCACCAATAAACTATTTTGTCTTACACACAACTATACCGCTTATCCCATGGTCAAAAAAGCGAGGGAAATGGTACGGGATGGTGAACTTGGTATTGTCCGGAAAGTAGTGGTCGAATATTTACAGGGATGGTTATCAGACAGGGAAGAAGAAAAAGGGAATAAGCAGGCTGAATGGAGGGCCGACCCGGCCAGGGCAGGTAATGCAGGCTGTATGGGAGACATAGGTACTCACGCCTTCCAGTTGTCAGAATATATTACCGGGAAGAAGGTAGAAAAACTTTATGCACAACTCAATACCTTTGTTGAAGGACGCCTCCTTGAGGATGATGGAAATGTATTATTGAATTTTGAATGTGGTATAAAAGGCAGTCTGGTGGCCAGCCAGGTGGCCCTTGGCGAGGAGAATGCCTTCAGCATCAGGATATATGGCAGCAATGGCAGCCTCAGATGGGAGCAGATGGAACCTAACAGTCTTGTCGTGAGATGGAAAGACCGGCCCATGCAGGTATACAGGACAGGGGCAGGATTTAAGGCCATGGGTCACATCGCAGGCTTGCATACCAGGCTTCCGGCAGGCCATCCTGAAGGCTTCATAGAAGCCTTTGCCAGCCTGTACCGTAATTTTGCCCTCCACCTTCAGTCATATAAGAAAGGTGAAAAGCCTGATCCCGACTATGATTACCCGGGTATAGAGGATGGCCTGCGTGGCATGCGGTTCCTTGAAGCTGTCGTAAGATCTTCCAGGAATAAAAAATGGACTAATGTATAATTATCAACCGGGCCCCGGCTTATCAGTGTGAGCGGGCAATTAATAAGCGCGCCAGCCTGGAGATGGTTTATTCCTTCAGAGAATATTCTCCAGCAGGTAGTTCCTGCTTATCTCTATACTTTCAAAAGGGGTATGCGTTCTGCAGTTATCCTGTTCAACAAAGAAATACTCCATGCCGGCAGTCACAGCCTTTGCAAATATGGGTTTAAAATTTATTGTTCCTTCACCCAGTGTGGCATCCTCTTTGTCTTCTGAAAGATCTTTCACATGCCATAGTTCAAAACGGCCCGGATATTTCTCAAAATATTCCAGTGGGTCATTCCCCGACTTCGTTATCCAGGCAAGATCGAGCTGGAAAGTAACCAGGCCCGGATCTGTATTTTTCAGAAAAACGTCATAGGGTATCTGTCCCTCTACGGGTTCAAATTCGGCAGTGTGATTATGAAATCCCAGCTTCATCCCGTTTTCACGGCATTTTTCACCCGCCATATTCATAAAATCAGCTGTTTGTTTAAGGGCATCACCGCTGCTTATCCAGTTATTCGGAAGTGAAGGTATAACAAGGTACTGAAGGCCTGCTTCGGCAGCTGCACCGACTACCTCATCAAGGTTATCCTCATTTAATCCATTATGGCTGCTAATGAGTTGCATGTCCCTGCTTTCAACCATTTTTCTGAAATCAGCAGGTTTCCTGCCATAGAATTTACCGCCATCATAGCTGGCAGCTTCCAGCCAGTTATAACCTATTTCTGCAATCCGGTCAAGGCTTGCTTCCGGGTTTTTTCTCATATCATCCCTTAGGGTATAAAGTATAAGTCCCGTTTTTTTCACTTCTGATGAGCATGCGAACGAGGGCATTACTGCAACAGCCGTGGTGCCGGCAATTGTTGTCTTGATAAAACTACGTCTTTTCATTCGTTTAGAATTTTATAATTAACTGAATATAACTTAATTAAAAATTTGAGAACGAAAGCAAGCGCTTACTCACGGTAAAACTGTTCGTTAGCTCGCTGTGCACGGTTCGCTCCCGCATGAAAAATTTAATTATCTACTATTATGAAGTAAGAGATTAAATTTATTCATGCTCGTTTCATTTTATGAGATATTAGGTTAATCAGATTATTGTTTCATTTTCCCTGTCCCACTTGACTTTCCGTCCTTCCCTGTAAGCCATTGTTCCCATATGTGCGGTAATAGCTTCTTCGAAGCCCTGCTCAATATCACAGGATGGGGTTTCCCCTGTCCTGATACAGTTAAGCCATTCCCTTATATGAAGATGTGTTGTATCAACTCTTTTACCTCCCCTGTAGGTATAGAGCAGTCCGCGTCCGGCAAAATACTGTTCCGTTGCAGAGGTAACCGCATCAATACTCTTCCTGCCCGGGACATATGACAGTATCGGTATTGTTGGGTCAATTATGCCCTTATCAAGTTTCTCCCTGTACCGTGTTGAATTGTGATCGGCATAGACACTTATTGAATTGCTCACTTCCATATACCCGTCATGTCCCATTATAATCTTGCCCCTGGATTTACTGTTTGCAAGCGTGGCGCTGTACATCATTGCCAGGTCATATTCATCAAACTCGAAGACTGTATGCAAGACGTCGGGAACTGTCCTTCCATCTTTAAAATGATAAATTCCGCCCGATGACACTGCCGTATCAGGTATTCCAAGGCCAAGGATCTGGTTCATTGCATCATACTCATGTGTAAGCAGATCACCTGACAGCCCGGTGCTGTAATCCCACCAGCATCTCCACCTGAAAAAGCGTTCAAGGCTGAAATCGTGCCATGGTGCCTGCCCAATAAACATGGGCCAGTCAATGGTTTCAGGATTTGCTTCAGGGTGAATAGGGTAAACCCAGGCACCGTTAGGGGTATTCCTGTTAGTAGTAACTTCGATAAGGTTTACACTGCCGATAACATTATTATCAATAAGCTCCCTGGCTTTATTATAAGCTTCAGTCTGTCTGCCCTGGTGGCCGAGCTGGAAGACCACACCTGTTTCCCTTATTGCTTTACGCAGTTCGTATGTTTCTTCCACCGACCAGCTCATAGGCTTCTCACAGTAAATATGCTTACCTGCCCTGGCCGCCTCTATTGCCATTGGTGCATGCCAGTGGTCGGGTGTGGCAATAATTACCGCATCAACATTTTTGTCTGCAATAAGATCACGGTAGTCATTATAAATCACGGGCATATCGCCGAAGCTGATATCGGTTCCCTTCCGGTCGATATTTGCACATGTCTCACTGGCTTTCCTGGCATATACGGAAAATATATCACAAACAGCAGTTACCTCAACATTGAGATCATCCTGCTCAATAAATTCCTGATATCTCGTATCGGCGCTGTTGGCTGCTGCATCTTTTTTCATTGCCTCAACAGTTTCAGGGTGAAGAAATCCCGCTGCTTTTGCAATCTGGGGTCCTCTTATGCCAAATCCGATAATGCCCAGCCTTATCTTTTCACCGGTAAGAGGCTGATCATTTATTTCCGGTTCATCATCTGAGAGACTGATATTCTCCAGGATATTGTTCCTGAGTTGCCGGGTATGCTTCCTTTTCCTGTAAAATGCAAAAGCAAAAGCTCCCAGTACGGGCACAGTAGCCAGGCCTTTGACAAGATCACGCCTGCTTATCCCGGACGATTCATCATTTTTATCAGTGATTTCGCTCATATTTTATATTTACTTTCTCTTATAAATGAATCTGTCAAAACCAATTTGCATCGAGGCGGGGAATACGAGCAGTACAGCAAGGGCTGCCATTTCGATAAGGTTCTTGTTCACCCACAGGTAAGATCCTTCAGAAGGCACTGAAAAAGAGTAGCCAACCATTGGAGGATGAGACAGGTAATACATCCCCAGCAATCCTATTCCAGCAATTATGGAAATTCTTGAAAACAAGCCCAGTATTAAGCCCAGGCCTATAAGTATCAGTCCCCATATATTAAGAAAGTCTACAACTTTCAGAACATCAGGATTTGAGGCCAGGGAGTAGAAGAATGATGATAAAAATCCTTTTGAGTCAAGCAGAAAAGCCACTGAAGACCAATCAGGATTTACAAGTTTTGATATTCCTTCATATAAGAAATGCCAACCTATCAAAACGCGCAACACTACCAGTAAGGTAAGTTGAATGTTGCTAAAATTTGTCTTTTCTGCCATTTCCCGTAATTCTCGTAAAATTATAAATAAAGCGCAAATTTATCACTTCTGCCGGATTGAGCAAAATAGCATTCCTATTTAATTCATTAACTTTATGAAAAATTAACATTGTATGAAAGCCGCCTATTTTACATCACTTGAAGAAAACAAAATAAGATGCATGCTATGCCCGCATAATTGTCTTCTCAAACCCGGAGAAACAGGCAAATGCAAGGTAAGGCATAACATTGACGGTACAATGCAAACAGATGTATATGAAAATGTCTCTGCTCTCGCCCTCGATCCCATCGAAAAAAAACCACTATACCATTTCTATCCCGGTACGCAAATACTATCAGTGGGATCATTTGGCTGTAATATGCAGTGTCCATTCTGCCAGAATTACGAAATATCTCAGCCTTCGGTCAGTATTATGAACAGAAGAAAGAATCATTTCACCTCCCGGCAGATATTGCACGAGGCACAGCAAATAAGTTCCAATACAGGGCTTGCCTTCACTTATAATGAACCAATTGTGTGGTATGAATTCATGATGGAAATGGCTGTAAACGCCAAAAAATCCGGACTTTCCACTGTCATGGTAAGCAACGGCTATATCAACAGGGCGCCCTTGCTGGAACTGATTAAATATATTGATGCCTTTAATATTGACCTGAAAGCTTTCAATAATGATTTTTACAGGCAGTATACAGGAGCAGGAATAAAGCCCGTACTGAATACCCTTAAAGATATTCAGTCGGGCGGAAAGTATCTTGAGATCACATATCTTGTTATCCCTGATTATAATGATATGCATGATGAATTCAGGGATTGTATAAATTGGATAAATGATAACCTTGGCCCCGATATTGTACTTCACCTGAGCAGGTATTTCCCCAACTACAATTTTTCAGCTCCCCCTACCCCTTCATCCACCTTGAAAGACCTGTTTTACATAGCCAGAGAGAAATTGAATTTTGTATATCCCGGTAATATAAACATAACCGGTATAATGGATACAGTCTGCCCCGATTGCGGATCAGTTATTACAAGCCGGAGTGGCTACAGGATAAAGCATCTTAACACGGAAGATGGCAGCTGCTCAAAATGCGGACGACTAATCTACCGTCATTTTAGTCGCTGACCACCTTGCTTATCCTTGTAAATAAGCCATCAATGCCTTTAATCAGATCCTTACGCAGATTACGATAGTATTCCCTTACTTCACCAGCCTTTCCCTTATCACCCCTGTACCTTGTTTTTGAGAACATTTCATTTCTTAATACAACAGCATCTGCAACTATCTCAGCCAGCTGGTCCGACACCTTCTCCTCCCGGTTCATACTCATTGCTGCAAAACAATCCGAGATTACTTCATACACCAGGTAATCAATGTCTTTTTTTAAATCCCTTATATTAGCCATCTTTTTTCTTATTACTTCTATAATAAATATTTATCTGTATTTGTTTTCAAATTCTGCCATATAATCATATATCATTTGCATATATCTGCCGGCCACAAGCTTCATGGTTTCATTTTTTACACTGAATTTATAACTGTCTATTTCACTGAAAGGCAAAACATTGGGAGATGTACCGGTCATATATGCTGAATCCACGCTACCAAGCTCGTCAACAGGGAGACACCTGTACTCAATCTTAAGATCTTCATCCCTGCAAATCTTTAATAGTTTTTTTCTTGTTATCCCCCCCAGGACACACTCATCGGGTGCAGTAATAATCTTTCCTTCTTTTATAAAAAAAATATTTGACCTGCTTCCCTCGGTAATACATCCCGCACGGTTTACAAGGAGAGCTTCGTAAGCTTTTGTATGTATCAGCTCATAATAGATGGATGATCGCAGTTTATGATTAAAAATCTTGGCAACGGGCATACGTCTCTCAGCATAATAAAGAATTCCCCTTACCCCATTTTCGTACATCTCTGCATCCGGATACCGGGCATCAATATAATAAATGAGGTATCCGGTATATGCTGGTGAATACTTCAGGCTCACTTTAATATTTCCCTCGGGGATACTGCTGAGACCAATCAATTTCAGAATCTGTTCCCTGAGCTGGTCATATGACAGGAACAGTTCCCTGCCACTGTAGGAGGCACTTCTTTCAAGGCGTTCAAAATGATCAAACAGGAATAAGGGTATACCCTTTCTTATTCTTATTACTTCGTAAATAACTTCATCTTCAAATACCTTACCAAGGTCAAACTCAAGTCTGTTACGGATAATTCCATTCTCAATAAATATCCTGCTGTAACACTCACTCATAATCTTCAATATTGGAACATAAAAATAACAACTTATTTTCAGCAGGACTCAAAAACTGCATATACTAGCATTTATTTTTCAGGTAGTGTATGCTACTGTTGACATGGAAACCACAGGAGGAAGTCCCAGGAATGAGAGGATAACAGAAATAGCCATATTTATTTTTGACGGTAAGAAAATAGTTGACAAATTCTGCAGCCTGGTCAACCCTGAAAGGGACATCCCGTATTTTATCACCAGCATTACCGGTATAAGTAATGAGATGGTTGAAGATGCTCCCAGGTTTTATGAAATAGCAAAAGATATTGTTGAGATCACTGAAGGAAAAAGCAAGAATATCCACCGGAGGGTCATGACCCATCTTTCAAATAACAGTTCAAAAAGGGCTATGCAAATGCGTGACGAGATAGCGGATATTGACTATGAACTTACAGGCAATGAACTCATTGCCCTCTTAAAAGAATCAGAAGAAATTAAAAAAACCTCTATTTAACAGGGCACAGAGGAGGACAGGCTATAACTGGGGTATTGTAACAAAACGTGATGACAGGGCTTATATAAGATTTGAAATAATTAACATAAAGGATAATAATGTTCATCCTCTGTCTGTATTTACTTCAAGGGAAAGAGCCAGGTCGAAGATGAATGCGCTTGTTAACAAATATGAATTGTGCCAGCAGCTTTGCGGACTCTATAATTCATCCAGGGGATGTTTTCACAGGCAGGTAGGAATATGCAGGGGTGCCTGTACCGGAGTCGAAAATGCTGCTTCATATAACCTGAGAGCACAAAAAGCCCTTGATGAATTTGTTTTCAGTCACGATAACTTTTTTATCATTGATAAAGGGCGGAGTGAAGAAGAAAAATCAGCGATAAAAATAATTAACGGGCAATATGCCGGCTATGGTTTTTTTGATATCAATGAAATGGGATTTGGTCTCGGGGCCATTCACGAAAGCATAAAACCGGCTGTTGACAATAATGACATACAGGTAATACTGAAAGTCTACCTGAAAAATAATAAGGAATACAGGATTATCAGGTTCTGATTTTTATTATATTAAAACAAATAAAAAAATAGCTCGTATGGGAATATTTACCAGGCATACAGGAAAAATAATCATAAAAATCGACGAATTTTTCGATAATATGGAGGATGGACTTCTAACCTTCAAGGGTGCCATAGGAAGCTATCTCAATAAGGATTCTGAGACCTTCAGAGATTATCTTAAGAGAATTGACAAGCTGGAACCGGGAGCAGACAGGAAGCAGAAGTCCATTGAGAATGATATGATCATACACGGCATCCTGCCGCAGCACAGGAGTGAAGTGGCCGATCTGCTCTTAAGCCTGTCAATGAGGATAATAATGTAGATATGATATTCTTTTTTCTTACAAGCGGCCTGTTCCTGGGATGGTCACTGGGAGCCAATGATGCGGCTAATATATTTGGTTCGGCGGTGGGTTCACGCATGATCTCATTTATAAAGGCTGCTATCATAGCTTCGGTTTTCGTAATAATCGGAGCTATATTCCAGGGGGAAGGTGCTGCAGAAACACTTGGCAGGCTGGGTGCCGTCAATGCTCTCGGAGGATCATTCACGGTTGCTCTTGCCGCAGCCCTGACAGTTTACTTTATGACCAGGCTGAGTATTCCTGTTTCAACCACACAGGCTATTGTGGGCGCAATAATAGGATGGAACCTATTTACGGGGAGCAAATAATATCGCCAATGTAATGGGTGTATTTGTTCCGGCAGTAAACCCGGAAAGCGTAAACCTGGGATTCATGGTCCTTAAGGGTTCCCGGCAACTCTTCCTGCCGGGAGCCCTGGCAATAGCAGCCGGCATTTTCACTTATTCTGAAAGGGTGATGAAAACTGTTGGTGAAAATATATTTGAACTCAGCTCCGATGCTGCACTTATTGTAGTACTGGCACATGCGCTCGTGCTTTTCATATTTTCATCTTCAAGCCTGTCAGAATTCATCTCAGGCCTTGGACTGCCTGCCACCCCTCTTGTGCCTGTTTCAAGTTCGCAGGTCCATAGTCGGGGCTATCCTGGGCATCGGAATACTCAAAGGGGCAAGAAACATAAATATTAAAGTACTTGGCGGGATCGCAAGCGGATGGATTACCACACCACTTATAGCGGGCCTGATTTCCTTCATTTCATTATTCTTTGTTCAGAATGTTTTTGATATTACAGTCCGGGAAGCACAGAATGACTCCACCGGCCGGACGAAAGAAATACACCAGCAGGCAATTGATCCTGCGGCAGCTTATTATACACCCTCCTGTAAATTAGAGATTTTTACTTATTGAAAAAAGGAATTCTATCCCTCCACTATCTGTGTTCTTGGCTGAAATCCGGCCCTTATGGAATTGAACTGCATGCCTGACAATCGCCACCCCCATACCCTTCGAATCAAGTATCAACCTCATAAGCCTCTGATCTCAGGTTAAATTGCAGAAACTCCTGAACATCAATCTCATCATCCACAACAAGTATTCTGTGAGCCATAGGACTTAAAACCTTATAAAACAACAACTTAATAAAGAATAACAGGAAACTGCACCTGTACCCGGACCAGAGAACCAAGATAAATGAAAATATTGTTTAAACGAGTGCTGTATTCATAATGGATGCAGTTCAGGGTTTTCTGTTTAATACAATTGTCTTAATTTTGCCTTTATCATCACAAAGCGGTAGCTCATGAAAAAACACTTTATCATTTTAGCGACATTATTTTTTCCCGCATCGGTTTATTGTCAGGACAGAATCACAGGGCATGATTTTGCCACCCGGTCGGAAGTAATAGCAGTTAACGGCATGGCTTGTACCAGCCAGCCCCTTGCCACACAGACGGCCATTGACATACTTAGGAAAGGTGGTAATGCTATTGATGCGGCAATTGCCGCCAATGCTGTTTTAGGACTGGTTGAACCCACAGGATCGGGAATTGGAGGCGACCTTTTTGCAATCATATGGAGTGAGCAAAAACAGAAACTGTATGGATTGAATGCAAGCGGAAGGTCACCACGCTCCCTGAAACTTGATTACTTTAAAGCTAATGGTTATGAATCTATTCCTGCTACAGGGCCACTGCCTGTTTCTGTTCCGGGGTGTGTAGACGGCTGGTTTGAAATGCACGGGATGTTTGGCATATTGCCAATGGAGGATTTATTACAGCCGGCAATCAATTATGCACGTGAAGGTTTCCCTGTGACTGAACTTATAGCCTACTATATGGATAGCGGAACCCGGAGCCTGAAAAGATTCCCCAATGTAGCAGATGTATATATGCCGGACGGACATGCCCCTCGCAAGGGTGAGATATTCAAGAACCCGGCACTGGCAAATACACTGGATCTTATTGCCAGGGGTGGAAGGGATGAATTTTACAAAGGTTCAATAGCAAGGATTATTTCTGATTTTATGCATGAACAGGGTGGTTTTCTGACTTATGAAGACATGGCAAGGCATCATTCAGAATGGGTTGAGCCAATCAGTACCGATTACAGGGGATATACCGTATGGGAATTACCTCCTAACGGTCAGGGAACGGCAGCATTACAGATGTTAAATATTCTTGAGGGATATAACATAAATGAAATGGGATTCGGTTCAGCTGAATATATCCATCATTTTGTTGAGGCTAAAAAACTGGCCTTTGAAGATCGTGCAAAATATTATTCCGACCCTGCTTTCAATGATATACCGGTGCAGGAACTGCTATCAAAAGAATACGCTGATGAAAGGCGTGAGTTAATAAATCCCGACCGAGCTGCGAGACGGGTCAGTGCAGGCAATCCTGAAAAAGGCAATACCATTTACCTCACCGTGGCCGATAAAGATGGCAATATGGTTTCTCTTATTCAGAGCAATTACCGTGGCATGGGTTCTGGCATGTGCCCTCCCGGACTGGGTTTTATCCTGCAGGACAGGGGTGAATTATTCAGTCTTGAAGAAGGGCATTTCAATGTTTATGCACCGGGGAAGAGGCCGTTCCACACAATAATTCCTGCCTTTATCACTAAAGACGGCAAACCACTCATAAGTTTTGGTGTGATGGGAGGTGCAATGCAGCCCCAGGGGCATGTTCAGATAGTTGTAAATATTGTTGATTTTGGCATGAACCTCCAGGAAGCAGGTGATGCCCCCAGAATACGGCACGTAGGATCTTCGCAACCAACAGGAGGCCTGATGACCGACGGGGGCACCGTCAACCTTGAAGATGGATTCAGGTGGGAAGAAATACAAAAACTGTTGAGGAAAGGACACAGTGTACAATGGGACCTCGGGGGTTACGGAGGCTACCAGGCAATAATGCGCCACCCCGTCACCGGCGTATATTACGGAGCTTCCGAATCCAGGAAAGACGGTCAGGCAGCAGGGTATTAGTTAAACGTTAAGCTGGAGGGAGGCATCTGCTTTTTCAAGCTTCCTTACTCCTGTTGTTCCTCCCTCTTCAAGATTGATATTGTGGGGTTTATTTATTTTCCATGAGCCACAGGTGAAGTCGGGAACATCAATTGAATCTGACCTGTTTGCCACTGACCATTCACTCAGTGGTGTGATGGCGCTCCAGAGGGCAGCATCATATACATCCTGATCCAGGGGCAAACCATTGCGCAAACAATCAATAAGCCTCCAGTCCATTATGAAATCCATGCCTCCGTGTCCGCCAACCTTCCGGGCCATATCACCTACCCTTCTTATTATTTCCGGTGTATATCTTTCCCGCAGTTCCCCAAACTCTTCCTCATTGAGCCAGCTGTGCCCGAGGGCTATCCTTGCCGGATCAGGCCACTTACGTGCGATACCCTTAGTGCCACTGATCAGGTGTATACGTGAATATGGTCTGGGCGTTGAGACATCATGCTGTATCATTATTGTGCGGCCTTTGTTGGTGCGGACAAGAGTAGTATTCATGTTGCCCCTGAACTTATCTTCTGTAAAAGAACTGAAGAAATCATCTTCTGCAGCAAGCTCGAGTGCCCTTCTGTGCATTGTAAAATCATTACTTGACATTGAGGTGAGATATTCCATCCTGTCGCCACGGTTTATATTCATTACCTGGCATACAGGGCCCAGTCCATGTGTGGGATAGAGGTTGCCGTTTCTTCCGTAGTTTTCTTTAAGCCTCCACATATCAATATAACCGCTGCCCAGTGGATCATTATTATCAAATTTATCAAAATTAAGGTCTGTAAGTGTATGAATATAGGCTCCTTCGCCGTGCACTATATCTCCAAACATACCCTGACGCGCCATATTTAAAGTCAGGAGTTCAAAGAAATCGTAACAACAATTCTCCAGTTGCATGCAATGCTTTTTTGTGCGCTCAGATGTTTCAACCAGTTGCCAGGCTTCATCAAGGGTTCTTGCAATTGGCACTTCACAGGCTACATGTTTTCCGTTTTCCATGGCGTAGAGTGCCATGGGAGTATGCAAATTCCATGGTGTACAGATATAAACAAGGTCTATGTCATCCCTCTGGCACATTTCTTTCCAGATATTATCATCGCCACTATAAAGCTCAGGTTCAGTAAATCCATATTGAAGAACATTATCCCTTGAATTTTCTACAGCTGCAGGTCTTTTATCACACAGGGCTCTTACTTCCGTATTTTCGATATTCATCATCCTCAGAACGGCACCCGAGCCACGACTTCCCAGACCAATAAATCCCACCCTCACATGATCAAGGGCCGGTGCTGAATAACCGCACATATTAAATTGCTGAATATGCTTACTGTCCACCATATCCTTGATATGGTGAAGTTCACTTTCTGTTGCGGGTCTCTTGCAGGAACTTATACTTCCTGCTGAAATAGCCCCTGCACCTGCAAAGGCTGCTGTCTTTAAAAAATCTCTCCTGTTGGTTTTCATTATTATCCCTGGGTTTTGTTTTTACATCTTTTTTACCATCGGCCAGTTGCAAAATACAAAATCTTAGGACAAAAATAAAAATCATTGACCAGATGTTTTCTCTTTTCTCCTTTTAATAAAAAAACCGGTGATAAGACCGCCTGCAAGGTAACCAGGAATTAAGCCTTAGAGGGTACTGTAATACCATACCGGTTTAATCGGGCATGTCCCGGTGTTACACCCTATGAAACGCCAGTATAAAAATCCTCCGGCACCTCCGGCCAGAGTGAATAATGTTATATATGGTCTCCTTCCTTTCTTAAGGAAGTGAAAAAGGCCAGTTAACATGTTTCTTATTTTATTCAATTTAAAATTACTTCTGCTTTTTTAAGAAAAACAAATAATATCGGAAAAAGATCACTACTGTATGTTCTTGTACTGGAAAAAGGTTAAGTTCCGGTGTGAAATTTTCAGTATTTTTGTGTATCATTGCATAAAAGGGTTTTTTGTTGTAACAACTTTAAATATAGCTATTTAAGTTATAAATAAAGAACAAAACCCCCTTTTTTATGAATAATTCAGGATAGTATATTTGCCGGGCAGGCATGATAATTCTGAGATAAAATTGCTTAAAGCTTGAGCATTATGGAATATATTGACGGTAAAGCCATACGAACAGCTGTTCCCTACACACGGTGGGTCGAGCTTATTGAAAAAGCCTTTCTCCTGGAAGCCGGCAAAGACTATATAATGCCTGAACGAACGCATGTGTACTTCGGTAAAAACACCCTCCTGCTGATGCCCTGTTTTACAGAAAATTATTTCTCAACCAAGATGGTTACACTTTACCCTGACAATTACATGGAAGGGAAAGCTCCCCTGCAAGGCCTGGTTATACTAAACAGGAAACTTGACGGAGTAGCTCTTGCAGTACTTGACGGACCCGCAATAACAGCGATGAGAACAGCTGCAGTCGGAAGCTTCGCTGTGAGGCACCTCTCCCCTCAAAGTACATCACGCCTTGGAATTATAGGACTCGGGACACAGGGAATCCACCAGGCTCTTTTTGCCTGTTCAGAACGGAAGATATCCGAGCTGACCATATTTGACAATAATAAAGAATTATATCCACGGTTTATCAACTGGCTTAATTCCGAATACCCGGGTATTAAAACCAATATAGCAGCAAACAACAGGGAATTATGCGAGAAATCAGATATAATCATCACTGCCACGAACTCTACCAAACCGGTATTGCCGGATGACGAGAAAATTTTATCTGACAAAACAATTATCGGGATAGGTTCATATAAGAAAGATATGAGAGAATTTCCCGACTCCCTTTATAAAGCTGCCGGAAGTATCTATATTGATACCTTCCATGCTCTTAAGGAAAGCGGTGATCTGATTTATCCTTTGAGCAAGGGTTTAATGAAAGAATCGGATTTTCATATTGCAGGAGATCTCATGAAGGGTAAAAAAGACCCGGGTGGGATAAGGGTGTTTAAATCGGTCGGAACAGCCCTTTTTGACCTGCTCGGCTCTGTTCTCGTTTACGAAACTTTAAATATGCATTAAAAATTACAATATTCGTAGTTTCTTATGGCAAAGCCTGATATTAAACCAGGTATCTGTCTTAAAATTAACTTATAACTATCTGTCAGAACCTATGAAGGTACTAGTAACCGGAGCGAATGGCCTGCTGGGCTCTAACATAATAAGGCAACTTGAGAGACGAGGCGTACAATCAAGGGCCCTGGTAAGGCCGGATGCACAGTTGCTGTCGCTGAAAGGTTGCAAACCTGAATATTTCTTCGGTAATATCACTTCACATGAAGACATGGATAAGGCATGCCGGAACTGTGATTATATAATTCATACGGCTGCAATAACTGAACAGACACTGCCAAAACTCAAGGATTATCTTAAGGTAAATGTTGAGGGAACACAGAATATCATAAATGCCGCTATTAAAAACAATGCCAGAAGGCTTATTTATGTGAGCAGCACTAATTCAATTGGTTACGGCGATAAAGAAAACCCGGGAACAGAAGAAATGCCTGCCATGAAGCCCTATACCGAGTCTTATTACGGAAGCAGTAAACACATGGCAGAAGAAGAGGTATTACGTGCGGTGAAGCAGAATGGACTAAATGCACTGATATTGAATCCATCCTTTATGATTGGTCCGTACGACTCCAAACCAAGCTCTGGCAGGTTATTACTTATAGGATATCGTGACAAAATTGTCTTTCTCACCTCGGGAGGAAGGAATTTCGTCCCGGTCGAAGACGTCGCCATCGCAGCATGCAATGCACTGACCAGAGGGAGAAGAGGAGAGAAATATCTTCTTACGAATTCAAACCTGAGCTATAAAGAATTTTATGATCTAGTTGATGAAATAACAGGATTCAAGCGGGTAAAAATAATCCTGCCCTCCCATCTGGTTAAGGGAGTTGGGATTTTAGGTTCACTGGCAGCCCGTTCGGGCAGGCATGTATTGCTGAATTATAATAATGCAAAAATATTAACGGTAAGGAATTTTTACAGTGCCGATAAGGCAATAAAAGAACTCGACTTCCCTCAGTCTGATATCAGGATAGCAATAGGCAGGGCACTGCAATGGTTCAGGGAATATAATTATATAAGAAAGTGATCCCCATAAAACAAGCCCGATGATAGTAAGATATAAGTATCCACTCCTGAAATATAACTCTTTTGGAATAGATGTGTGTTCGGATAAATATATCAGAACGACCACCATAAAAGAAACGGCAGATTTACTTTCCAGGGGAGATATTGACCCCGGAAAATTACTCATACTCGGAGGTGGAAGCAATATATTATTCACCGGTGATTTCCACGGAACAGTATTACAACCCGCTTTTAATCATATTAATATTGAAAAGAATGAACAGGAATATGTGATTTTATCGGCGGAGGCAGGTTTAAATTGGGACAGCCTTGTTGAATGGACCGTGAAAAAAAACCTTGGCGGGCTGGAAAACCTTTCCTATATCCCCGGCAATGTGGGAGCTGCACCAATACAGAACATAGGCGCCTATGGAGTTGAAGCAGGTGAACTGATAACAAAAGTGCATGTATTATCACTCGAAAACGGTAAACCGGCATTTTTTACTGCAAGGAAGTGCATGTTCGGTTACAGGGACAGTGTATTCAAGAATGAATTAAAGGGTAAATACCTGATAACCAAAGTAGAATTAAGACTCAGAAAGACACCTGCCGAATTTAAGCTCGCATATGGCAACCTGGAGAAAGTAGTCCTTGAAAAGGGAAAAATAACTGTCAGGACAATAAGAGATGCCGTAATAAAAATCCGAAAGGAGAAATTACCTGACCCTGTCCTAACAGGAAATGCAGGAAGCTTTTTTAAAAACCCGCTTATTAATATCAATAAATACAATGAATTAATATCAAAATACCCTGAAATGCCAGTATGGGAAACAGGAGCGGATACATATAAAATTTCTGCCGCCTGGCTCATAGAAAAAGCGGGTTGGAAGGGTAAACGGGAAGGCCGGGCAGGTGTTCATGAAAATCATGCTCTTGTCCTTGTTAACCTTGGCAGGGCCGATGGTCTTGAGATACTGGAACTTAGCAGAAAAATCAGTAACTCGGTGCAGACAATGTTCGGGGTAGAACTGACCCGGGAAGTTAAGGTTGTTTAATAAATTTCCAGCCTGTCCAGTTCAAGATGATATTTATTGGCATAGTTAATATGATCCCTGAGGTTGGTTGAGAAATGATGATACCCTGAAAAATCATGTCGGGCAACAAAGTAAAGGTAATTATGATGCTCTGCATTAAGTACTGCATCTATACCCGACTTTGATGCCGACCTGACCGGACCGGGAGGCAGTCCTGTGTGGGTATAGGTATTGTAGGGAGAATTAACTTTCAGATGCTCCTGAAGTACTCTTCTGATAGTGAAATCATTCAGTGCAAATTTAATTGTGGGACAGGCCTGCAGGGGCATATTTCGTTTAAGCCTGTTCATATAAACACCGGCAATCCTGGATTTTTCATCCTCTTTAAGAACTTCATCATCCACTATCGAAGCCAGAATACTCACCTCCACAGGACTGAGTCCCATGTCATCTGCCTTTTTCATCCTTCCATCGTTCCAGAAAGCCCTGAATTCCTTTATCATTCGTTCTATAAGCTCAGCAGGTCTTATTGTCCAGTATACTTCATAGGTGTCAGGAATAAAAGCTGCAATAATAGTTTCCTTTGAAAATCCCTCGCTCTTATAAAGGCTTTCATCAATAAGCGCCCTGTGGATTTCTGCTGAATCGCCGGCGATCTGGGCGCCCAGTCTCTGTGACAAATCGGCCAGTGTCCTTATATTATTGAAAGTAATCATGACGGGAGACTGGTTACCTGATTTCAATAAATTTACAATATCATTATTGCTCATATCATCAGTAATCACATACCTCCCGGGTTTAATATTTGATATATACCTCTTACGCTTCGCCAGCAAATCGAAAGCTGTTTCATTCACTAATATTCCTTTTACCCTCAAGGAGTCTTTTACATCCTCATATATCGCACCCCTTCCTATATAGATATCAATTCCCTCCCCACCCGCTTTAACAGGAGAAAAAAACAAGCTCCATATAACAATGATAAGCGTAATTGCGGATAAGACAATTAACAGGAGCATCCGCCTGATCATTCTACTTTTATTCATATTCTTCCCTTTCAGAACGCAAAAATAATATAAATGATAATATGGATTATTGTTTTTTGTAATCATTAATTAAGTGCAGGATCAGCTTACAGTAAAAAATATATTGTTATTTCATAATTATTTTTATCTTTAAATAAAAAATCGATGAAAAAAACTAACACGACAATCCTGATAAGTCTGATTCTTGCCATTAGCCTTGCAATGGCAGGTTGTTCAAAGAAATTAACGTCCACAGGGTCTGCTGATCGCAGTCTTGAATACGGATTTACCGGTAATGAATCATTCTCATATATGCAATCATCAAAAATGATACAGTCCATTGTATATATGGGGCAGGAGGTTAACACATCGGTAAATTCAAACATGGGATTTACAGCCAGAGGTAAGGGGATAGTGAATGGCGATCTGATTCTTGAAATTACTGTTGATACACTGGGAATGACATTAAACTCCATGGGAACAAATATGAAAGAAGATATCAGCAGCCTGAAAGGTAAAAGTTTTATAATGACAATGAGTACCAGGGGAGCTGACAAGGATCTTGATGAGGCTGAAAGTATGACATACTCACTTGCCGGTCTGCAAACATCGAATCTGAAGGCAAGTTTCGCCACAATATTCCCCAAACTACCGAAGGAAAATGTTATGATCGGATATACATGGCAGGATACAGATACAGTTAACATAAACACTGAAACTGAAAATGCTGAAATGATTCTCATCACAAATAGTACGGTGGAAGCGCGGGAAGAAGTAAAGGGATATGATTGCTACAGGATATCGTACCAGGTGAGCGGTACAAGGGATGGCAGCAGCCAGACTCCCCAGGGCCTGATTGTTACAAATGCCGATGTAAGCGGTACCGGTTATTATTACTTCGCTGTCAAAGAAGGTATAATCGTATCTGATTATTCGGAGGTAAAAACGGATGGTGACCTGGTAATACCCACCGGGGAATCACTGCCAATGTACATGACAGCAACCATGGAATTCAATTTGTTATAAGATAAGAAACCCATGCCGTTTAACCTAAAACCTTAATCTGTCAAGAAAGCTTGTGTATAATCTACATCAGCGTTATAACTACCTGGCATGGGTTTCTTTATTCAGGAAAACCGGCTGTTAATTGAATCAATTTTCTTTTCCAGTTCCTGCAATTTTTCATTCATCCTCTTTTCTATTATTTCCAGTTTCCTTTCCAGGTCATCAATAAATTCCTCATTAATTCTTATTTCCGGAAAATCCCATTCAAAATCAAAATTAAAATCAGGAATATCAAAAACATGGTGGGAAAATCCATATTCATATTCTCTCCAGCAGGGCCTGGCATCATAGCTGCGTCCTTCCTCAAGAGCTTCCAGGACATTTTTCATTGTCTGCTTTTTATTGCTAAAAAAGTCCTGCTGCTTCGGGGCAGGGGCACCTGCCATAGTATTTGCAGTCAAGGCGATTATTAGTATCAAAAGGCCGGATTTGCTTATTCCTTTTTTCATGGCTTAAATATTTATTCTTCAATTATTCACAAAGTAAAGCTATGAAGAAAAATAATAGCCCAGGCTTAACAAATTGTTAAATCAGGCATCTGGCAGGTACTATTTGGTTAAGAAATATTTACAAGGGGACAAGCAGGGGCCTTCCTTTTCTGATTTTTTCAACCCTGAAGGTCAGTTTATCACGAGGTGTAAAATCTCCTGGCACAAATACTACATGCTTAAGTCCGTGATGATCAATCACAAGCAGAACTTTTCCTTGTCCATCCGGTCTTTCGTTAACCGATATCAGTTCAAAATCATACTCCCTGCCTTTTTCATAGTAAGGATTCAGGGGTTCAATTTTATACTTCCCTGTAGCATGATATTTTATGAATCTGCCTCTGAAGCTTCTTCCTTTTTTAAGACCGTAATAAGAATACTGATCTGCAGGGAGCAAATGATGCTTATTATCCGGGTCACTCACCATAAAGTAATCTTTCCCGTCCATCCCGGACATTTTATCATAAATATGAAATTCAAGGACATCATCCTCTTCTTTCTTTTCACCTTTCACAACGCTTACAGGCTCAGTAAAAATAATCCTTCCCTTAATTATCCTCAAGATTTTCAAGGATACACTTTTACTTCTCCGGGAATCATATAAGCCGGCCATGTTCATCGGAACCACAAGTTCATTTCCGTATATATCCTTCAGCAGAAGTACAGGGACAGACTCTCCTTCTTTATTTATTCTTATATCCCTGCCGCTTATCTCAAAATCATATTCCTCACCTTCGGTATAATATGGATTGGCAGGTTCGAGGAAGACCTCTCCCCTGCAATTAATTTTATCGACCCGGCAATTAATTATACTGTTTATACTTATTTTATAATCTTTATAATATTCTTTACGTAACAGGTTTTTTTCATTGCCCGGTCCTTTAAGCAGGAAATATGTATTGTCACCAATTTCAAGAGTTTTTTGAACCAGGAAATCATATCTTTTACCTTCTTCAAGCTTCATAACAAATATTATCAGTATAAGGGTCCGAATATCCTGGCCAGGCTTTCCTTATATTTTTCTGCTTTTGACCTGCCTTCCCACAGGTCAAACAGTATTTCCTTACTGCTTTTGAGGTCATTCATAAATAATTCTTCCAGCCTGGCAGCAAAATCTTCATCATAGATGAGGGCAGTAACTTCAAAATCAAGGTCGAAACTACGCACATCAACATTTACAGAACCAACCGATGAAAATACGCCATCAACTACAATGTATTTCGAATGATTAAAGCCTGGTGTGTAAAAATACATTCGTACACCGGCATATAAAAGTTCGGAGACATAAGATCTTGAAATCCAATTAGCTATTATAGAATCTGCCCTTTCCGGGATTATCAGCCTGACATCTTTGCCACTAAGTGCGGTTGTTTTTAAGGCATTCAGAATACTTTCATTTGGAGAAAAGTAGGGTGTACACAGGTATACTTTTCTCCTTGCGGTTGCAATTGCCGTAAGATAAGCTTGCATAATAGTAGCCCAGTCGCTGTCGGGGCCGCTGCTGGCCAATTGTATCCAGCTGCAACCCTTAGCGCTTAACTTCGGGAAGTATTCTTTTTCCCTGGTAAGTATTTCACCACTCAGGAAATACCAGTCTTTGAGAAATATCCTGTTCAGGCCAGCCACCGAATCACCTGTAATCTTAAGATGCGTATCTCTCCACTTCCCCAGGTGAGGCAGGCCATGCAGGTATTTATCAGCAATATTCATACCCCCTACAAAACCTGTTTTACCGTCTATTATCAATATCTTACGGTGGTTACGGTAATTAATCTTGCTGGCGAGCCAGGGGAACCTGACAGGGAAGAAAGGGAAGATCTGAACGCCCGAATTCCTGGTTTCTCCAATATATTTTTTCTTAAATGACCAACTCCCGACATCGTCAATAATCATACGTACTTCAACTCCTTCAGCTGCTTTTCTCATCAGAAGGTGCCTGAATTTATTACCTGTTTCATCAATATTGAAACGGTAGATCTCGAAATGAATATGGTGCCTGGCCCTTTCAATTTCCTTAAGCATTAAGGAATATGTTGCTTTGGCATCCTGCAGCAAAGTTATTTTATTATTATCTGTCAGTACGGATTTTTCATTATTCAGCATCAGGGTCATCAGGTGCTGTTTTTCCTTGATCCTGTCCGACTTCTCTTCAAGCCTCGTTTCCAGTGACTCTATCTGTTGAATGGCAGCATTGAGGACATGTTCACTGTCGATAACACTTTTCCTGGAAAATATTTTTCTTTTGCGGTAATTCTGCCCGAAGAAAAAGTACAATATTATACCCACAACAGGGATCAAAGTGATTACCAGGACCCATGAAAGAGTTTTTACAGGAGCCCTGTTTTCAAATATTATTACCAGGCATACTACAATTACAGTTATTACATACAGTATTGACAATATCACCTGTAAAGAAAAGATGTTTCCTGCAGGATCAGTATTCATAAATTAAATTTAATAAGGCTCAAAATAAAAAAAACTCCCTTGCCGCACAAGAGAGTTTTATTTATTCGGGAATTATTTCTTAAAACATGATGCCGGCACTCAGAATAACTGCATTTGCTCTGCCATCAAGTGTAAATGATTCTCCTCCCACCATTACTTCATCACCATATTTCGTTAGCCCTCCTTCGTACCTTACATCTATTGTTATTTTTTCGGCAATATCCACTCCCACACCGGCCTGGTAACCAAACGTTGCATTTTTGTAAAGGTCTTCGGTATTTTCAATAAGGTCGCTAGAAGAGTTAAGCATCACCGATGCTGCCGGGCCTGCCATTAGCCTGACCGGTCCAAGCCTAAACCCCAGCATTATGGGTACGTCAAGCTTTTTAAACCGACTTTTAATTTCATCAGCAGGAGTACCTGCAACTTCTGTGTAGAGCATATTATTTTCAGTCATTGAAAGCAATACTTCGGGTTGCACTATGAGTCCGAATAAGGATAACCTGAAAAACACGCCGCCATGAAATCCCCAGCTAGCCTGTTCGGCAGCTTCTAAAGCGGCCTGGGTTCCGGAAGTTACACTTTCAAGATTAAAGTTATTGGATGAGGCACCTGCTTTTAAACCCCAGTTGAATTGAGCAAAGGCACCGCTTGAAATAAGGACTGTTAAAAAGATAAGAATTGATTTTTTCATTTTTAGCATATTTTAGTTACACAATATGTAAACGATAAAAGAAGCAAAAGGTTGCATTCTGTTTTTATTACTCCGTTAACTTATAACCCACACCTTTTATTGTCCGAATCAGATCGTCGCCTACTTTTTCCCTCAGTTTTCTTATATGAACGTCAATCGTTCTGTCTCCTACTATAATATCTTCGCCCCACACTTTCTTGTATATTTCAGCCCTGGTAAAGACCCGGCCCGGTTTTGTAAGCAAGAGGGACAACAGTTCAAATTCCTTCCTGGGCAGAAAAATATCCTTCTCATCAAGGTGCAATATAAATCGTTCCCTGTCGAGGCTAAGGTTGTATGATCCCAGCACCTGTACCGATCCCGTGGTCTCTTCAAGAGGCCTGTATCTTCTTAGGAGGGCCTTTACCCTGCTAACCAGAATTTTAGGCTTAACAGGTTTAATAATATAGTCATCCCCTCCGGCCTCAAAGCCCGCTATTTGAGCGTAATCCTCACCCTTCGCCGTCAGGAAACAAATTATAACCGGTGACATATCGGGATCGGAACGTATTTGTTCACAGGCTTCGATACCGTCAATCCCGGGCATCATTATATCAAGCAGTATCAGATGAGGTTTAACTTCCCTGGCTTTTTTTATTCCTGATCGGCCGTCATTTGCCGTGTAAACTATAAATCCTTCCTTGCGCAAGGTATATGACAGGAATTCCCTTATATCATTTTCATCATCCACAAGTAATATTGTATACTTATTATTCATGACAGAATGACTATTTCTTTTCAAGCTCCCTGAAGATAAGCTCCTTCATTTCATTGAATTCGTCCATCCTGAATAACCTGGTGAGAAAAATAATTTTACCTTCCCTGTCAATTATAACATTCCTGGTTACTCCCGCATTCTTTTGAGCATACAAACCGAATATTTCAGCCTCCGGATCAAGTGCAAGAGGGTAAGTAATACCTATATCACTTTTGAATTTCCGGACAGTTGCCGCTGGCTCATCCCTGTCTATTCCAATTACTTTAAGGCCCGCATCTTTCTTTGCCTGCCATATCTCCTTTTCAATATAAGGCATTTCTGTCCTGCAAACACTGCACCAGCTTGCTGTAAACTGCAGCATTACTACGTTACCACGAAGATCTGACAACATATACTCCTCACCATCGACCTCCCTGATGAGGAAGTCAGGGGCCTCATCACCTACCCTGACAAGGTAACCATGCTCATAAACCTGGGCATGGCCCTTGACTCCATGTAAGAGTAACAACATTCCAATATTAATCGCTAAGAAAACTCTTTTCTTCATGGTTTCACTTTTTATCAACAAGCCAAATATATAGTATTTATATCAATTTATTTCATGGCATAAAATTTGCGTTTATTTTTATAAAAAAGATATGAGAAATACGATATATACATTATTTGCCATAATATTCATTTCGGCAAGCTGCTCAGTTATCAGAGACATGAAATCTTCAAGGGCAGAAAGGGAGTTAATGACCCAGGAGAATGTAAAAAAGGCGATTGAATCACAGCAGATACTGGTTAAGGTCAACAGGCTTCATACCGGCCGGGGCCGGATTATGGATATTAATCCCACCGATAATTTCATAATAATTGACAGGAACCTTACCCGCGTAAGCCTTGCTTACATGGGCAGATCATTCACTACAAGACCGATAGCTGCAATAAACTTCACAGGGCAGGTATATTCAAGTGTAGTCGATACAAAAAGGGATGGCAGTTATGATATCGTGTTAGAACTGGGCCAGGAAAATGAAAAGTTTAAGGTTAACATGATTGTCAGCAAGGGCGGTTATGTAAGCCTTACCATTACAAATCCAAGAATCGATTTTGTGAGGTACTCAGGAAATCTGGGTACTCTGTAGTCTAAAAGACATAAAAGAATCCGAGGGTTATACTCAGGGCTTCCAGGTCAACATCCTCTCTCCTTGTGTGATTATACTCGTTTGCACTGGTTATTACCTCCATGTTAAAATCGTATGATGCTTTGCTGCTCAGGTAATCGGCACTTACTTTTATACCCGTGCCCGCACGTGATTTGTAAAGGAGGCTGGCGCCATAGGAATATGTAAAAGCTGCCGAAGGACCATTGACATTAATCTCCAGTATATTTGAACCTTCTGAATAATAAAATTCCCGCTTAGGATAAAAGGCTAGTGTTAATCCTGCAAGGCCACGTATACCTGCCCGGAAGCGTCCAAAAGGAACAGATAATTCCGGACCGGCCATCAGGTTGATGTAATTCCAGAATCCCGACTCAAAACCAATGTCATCTGCCAGTGGTGGTGAACCAAAAACGGGTATCCCTGGCTGTGTATAAGCATATTCAATTAAATCATCCAGGTAATTGTCACTTTCAGCATATAAAGACCCAAACCCAAGTACTCCGCCAATTCCGATAAACCGCAGGGGGAAATAATATCCCTCGAAGCTTACGGTAAACCCCGGAATTGCATATCCATTATTAAACAGGTGTTCAGCGGCAGCAAAATCACCCCCGGGAATGCTTGTCCCGAGACTGAAGCCGATATAACTTTCCTGTGCCCTGGCGTAATTACTGAATATGAACAGGATCGTAATTAAGATAACTATATTTCTTTTCATCGCATTTAGCTTAATGGAAAACCCCATCAAAAGTAATTTATTTATTTTAAATTTCGAGCAGAGCCTTGTTTTTAACCAGAACTATATATTCCGAATCCAGTTCACGATAACCATATTCATAACAATATTTTGTGATCACACTGTCGTCATCGGTTTCAACGGAATGGGTAAAAAAGTTAATATTGAATTCTGAAACAAGCAAGGCATCCCTGTGCACCTTTTTCTTACCGCCCTCATAAAGCTCACCCAGTATTTTCCTGTTTTTTCGCAATACACTGTGCACATTGCGCACAAGGTTATTGGCTTCCCTGTTAATTGTATTATTGTAATTATTACGGCATTGATCAGAACAAAATTTCTTATCTGATCTTCCTTTCAGTACTTCACCGCAGTCGAGACATCTCCTAACCGGCATCACGGAAATTTTTATAAAGTTAAAAAATGTACGACTCGATTACAACCGTATATCCGGCTTTTTAAGCAAAAATTTCATCAAAAATTATAATACTCACAGGGATAAAGCGGTCTAAGCGATTTTAAACGTTTAACAAACAGGTATAAATATTTAATAACCGACACAGTATTACCACCTTGCATAAGTTTGCACCAGGAACTTATGTTAAATTTAAATTTTAAGGTCATGGCATCATTGAACAACAAAGTACATCTTATTGGTAACCTGGGGAAAGATCCCGAGGTAATAGAATTTGACAATGGAAGGAAAGTTGCAAAATTCCCTCTTGCAACCACTGAAAACTACAAGAATGAAAAAGGTGAAAAGCTGAGGGAAACAACCTGGCATAATCTTGTGCTCTGGAATGGCCTTGCCGGTGTGGCAGAAAAATACCTGACCAAGGGCAAGGAAATAGCCGTTGAAGGTCGCATTGTGCACCGGGATTATGAAAAGGACGGTCAGAAGAAATGGATCACTGAAATTATTGTTAGCCAGATGCAGATGCTCAGGGGAAAACAGGAAGAGGGAGTTTTTGATGAAAAATGAGAGTTGTAAGGCTGAGGCTGAGGAGTGACCTCAGCCTCAGCCTTACTTTCTACCACTTTTCCTGGAGGTATTTCGTAACCACCCTGTGCAAAAGACTGAGATCGGAAATATCTATACTTTCTTCCCATGGATCAGAATCAGGAACATCAGGCTTCATAAAAGCATACTTCCCTGCTTCCTGGTAACGGCCCTCATGCAAGGAAACAGCCCACTGGCGTACCCTGTCTTCAACAAGCTGCCCAAGCCACTCATTGAAATAGTTCTCCGACTCCCTGTCACGGTTCAGTTCCCTTAAAGCAAAAACCCTTAGTATATTGTATGAATCAACACATTCATATTCACCGATGCATTCAGCAATTATTTTATCATAAAGTGACTCTGCCTCTTCTATCATGCCTTTTTTTGTTAAAACCATAGCTTTAACAAAATCCAGCAAACGTTCATCAACCCTGTATGGCTTCCCGACACCCAGGTTCTCAGGCCACCTGTATGCATCTTCAATATACCTGGTTGCATCATCTGTCCTGCCATACCAATAACTGTCGATTGAGGCCAGTACATTTGCTTTCTTCCATATCTCCCTCCCCTGCCGTGATCCTTCATGCGGAAGTATTACAGTTTCCTTCAGAACGTCAATACACCTGTATACGCTGTCCCTTGCCAGCAAACACCTGGCATGATCGAAGTCTATTATATAGTTGCCTCTGAATCGTTCATAGGCAAGGGCTGACAATTCCAATGCCCGGGAGTTATATCCACCTGCCAGGTAAAAATTAATCATATTATGACTGGCCCTCCATTCGTCCGGTGCCAGTTTACAGGCTTCCCGGTAATCACGCTCAGCAGCAATGTCATCATCAGCCAGAATAAAATTACCCCGTGCAATATAAAATTTCCAGTCATCTGGTTCGCTGGCCAGAGACCCGAATAAATTAGCTGCTCTTTCCCTGTCTCCTGAATTCCAGTATATAAGTGCCAGGTAATACCCCGGCTTCCAGCTGTCAGTTTTTTCTGCAGCCCATAGCAGCATTTTTTCAGTCTCTGCCCTGAAAGGGAAAACAAAATCCGTACCGGCAAGTATAAACTCCTCAAGATGCCTTTCAGACAGCTCTTCCTGCCCGAGCCTGTGATATACAAAGGCAAGATAAAGGTCAACAAGCGGGTTTTCAGGAGATAACTCAAGAAGTTTTGCTGCTTCGGGGTACAAATCATAATTTATATACCAGGAGGCCATCTCAAGAAAGGTCTGGAATGGGAATTCATTATTAATATATCTCAGCATATTATCAGCCAATGAATCAACGGGATTAAGCATATAATTCTCGAACCTGGCAAAATGGCTTAGCGGGTCGCTACTGATAATATCATTATATAGTGTTTTGAACAGGGAATCTGCGCCTGTTTTCCTGGCCCATACCAGCCTTGTTTTTTGTAATTGATTGGTTTTTATTCCTTTTCTGAGGGCATGATCAATATACATCCCGGTTTCAACCAAATTATTATTCCTGAGCCCCAATAAGGCAAGCCTGTTAATACAGATATTATAAAACTCATTTGATAGCATAGCCACACCATAAGCGTCCCGTGCACCGTAAAGCTTTCCATCCCTTTCCTGGAGAAGAGCATAGATATAATTTGCCTCAGGATCGTAAGCGTCGAAGGCCAGCACTTTTTTTACTGCTGCTTCAGCATCATCATACCTGTGCCTTCGCATTTCCAGCTCTGCCAGTTTTGAATAAGCAGACATAAAGTACTGATCCTTATCAATACATTTCTTCAAATATTCCAGTGCCAGAATGTAATTTCTCTGTCTCATGTACTCTATTGCCTGGTAGTAAAGACCATATATTGAACTCCATTCAAAGGTCTCACTTCCGAGAGGCCTTCCAAGGTCTTTCATGCTGTCATCAGCACTGTAAATTTTATGCTTCCCATTCCTCAGACAGATTTCTGAAATCTTTACATCACCGCGAACAACGATTACATTGGTATCAGAGGGCATCATTTCCAGAAAACTTGATAATGTATCGGCTGTTACTGTTATGATATCAACCGTATCATTTATTTTCTCAAATGCATACAGGAGAACCCTTTGTCCTGTTTCTGAACCTGTAATATTCAGGGCAATATTCTCACTAATGGCTTTCACTCCTGAAATCCCTGAAAGGGGGAACCATCTCTCCCCGAACAGGATTTCTGATCCAGGTTCAAATCCGCGGTGTTTAAAAGGTGAATAGGTGCTTCCCGAACCTGCCTGGTTATAAAGCAGGCCCGTCTGGATCTCGGTATACTGTTTATTTTCCGTTGTGTCTGTTAACAAATCCTTCCATATTTCACCCTGGCGGGAAAGAGCCCATATCCATATTTTCTTTCCCACCTTTAAGGGGTGAAGTGTCCAGTGTCCAAATCCATAGTCACTCTTTTCATAATAGCCTGCAAACCAGTCTGTATATGTACCCAGTATATGATAACTGTGGTCACTTCCAAAATCATTATCAGGGTAAAGTGAAATATCCCTGCCTTCTTGATTTACAGGCCATTGGTAAAGATTCCCGCTGTGATCAATGTGATTGGTCCCCGGGAAATAATAACGCAAATCATCAGCCACATCAGCCGCAGCATTCATCCAATGGTATAATGATGTGGCACTCGTTGAATGGTTCACCCATTCAGTTCTTGTTTCGAACCATGCTTTATCAGCCGGCAGGTATATCTCAACTCTCCATTCTGTTCTCCCCGGAAGATCTGTAGCACCAACAAAACAGGAAACGCTGCTGTCAGGATTCATCCTCATATAATAATCAACCTTACTGGCTGTAAGCGGTGAGTGGCCTATGCTTCCGAAATTCATTTCAATACCACCGCTTGTCCATGGCCCGCGCAGTGCTATATCCCTGAACTTCACTACACTATTGCAATAAATGAAATACCTGCCACTGGTCTTGTCCATTGCGCCATAAACCTTACCGCCTATTTCAGGAGCCACCCATAATTTTATCCATTCGTTTTCCAGACAGATCATATTCCATTTCCTCCCGACAGGGTCAACAGCATAGGCATCAAAACGAAAATAAGGATATATCTTACCCGGTTTCGGTACCGGGTCGGGGTCACCGAATGGATATGTTTTCATCTCCCTGACCTCCTCATAGATTAAGGCTGTCTGGGAAATAAGCCGCGGGCTGCATAAAAGTATTATCGCCAGAATAAAATACTTTTTCATAGCAAAGGTAACCGGTTATTATTCAGTCTAGTAATCTTTCAGTTCCACATTGGTGCGGTAATCACCAAGAAGATGTTCCGCAAAATAATACCACATCATTGTTTCAAAGTATTCTTTATAGTTACCGAATCCATGTCTCTGCCCCGGCATTATCATAAAATCGAATCGTTTATTCGCCTTGACAAGAGCATTGACGACCCTTATACTGTTACCGGGATGAACATTGTTATCGATATCACCATGAACCAGAAGGAGATGCCCCTTAAGATTTTTCGCCAGGTCCTGGTTTGCCGGGACATCTGATTTAAAAGTGATTTCGGTTTTCACACTATCCTGTTCTTCAACAGGGTATCCATCTTTTTCATCATTTTCCTCTTTCTTTACCTTAACTTTTTTCTCAATCTCCTTCACTCCGTGATGTGTCTCTCCCCACCATTGATTATAAATATTATTGTCATGGTTTCCTGCAGATGAAACTGCAACATCATAAAAATCAGGATATGTCAGTAAAGCTGCGGTACTCATGAACCCACCTCCCGAATGGCCATAGATGCCCACTCTATCGATATCAATAAAATCATACCTGTCGGCCAGCTGTTCTATTCCATATTTATCATCAGCCAGTGCATAGTCCCTTAAATTATTATATCCATAGGTATGGTAATAATTATTCCTCTGGGGACTGCCTCCCCTGTGTCCGAAATTAACCACAATGAAGCCAAGCTGTGCAAGTGCAGTATTATATCTCTGACTGACGGAGAAGGAATAGGGTACAGATTCAGTCTGGGGGCCCGGGTAAACATAGGATATAATTGGATATTTACGGGTTGAATCAAAATCGAAGGGTTTAAACATTACTCCATAGAGATCCGTAACACCATCCTTTGCTTTTACAACAAAGGGCTCCGGCATCTGCCATCCCGTTTCATAAACCCGCGAAAGATCGGGTTCTTCCATGTTTAGCAAGATAGTCCCGTCTGCATCACGGAGGACTGAACGGGGAACCATGTCAACCCTGGAATAGGTATCGACCCAGTAATCATTGGTTTTTGACATGCTGAACGAATGATTGGCATCTTCAGGACTGATAAGTTTCATGCCTCCCTTATCAAGAGGCACCCTGTAGAGCATAGTATAGTAAGGGTGTATGCCATTCTCACGGCCGAAAGCCTGTACGAACAATTCCCTTCCTGCGGTATCGATCCTCATGATATTGCCAGTCACAAAATACCCTTCCGTAATCTGTCTTTTCAGGTTCCCATTCCCATCATAGAGGTAAAGATGTCCCCAGCCGGTTCTTTCCGACCACCAGATTATATCCTCCCCCTCGTTAAGGACGGCCAGATCGCCATAGCCATAACCATCGTATATGTAAGGATACTGCTCCTCTTTGAAAAGGACCTTAAGATCGCCTGTCCTGACGTCAACCATACATATCTCAAGTGCAGTCAGATCCCTTTTCTTACGTTCAATAATCATTTTATCGGCTGATTCCTGCGAGGTCCATCTAACAGACAGTCTCTGGTCCTTCCATTTTGAAACGTCCACATCTGTCCTTTCTTTTGTATCTACATCAAAAATTATTAGTTCAAGCTGAGGGACATTCTCCTCACCCGGCATAGAATACTTGTAAGTTTCCAGTTCAGGTCTTGGTTCAGCAAGTGCATTTATGACAAAGAGGTCACCAACCTTTCTGCTGTCTGACTTGATTACATACAGCTTTTCTTCATTCTTGAACCACCGGGCGATACTCCTTACTTTTTTATCTTTTGCAGTATCCGACCTGCTGCTTGCATAACCGTAGTACAGTTCACCGTCAGTGCTTAACTGTATTTCAACGCTGTCGGGATCATTTGCTTTCATTATAAACAGGTTATGGTTTTTTGCATAGGCTATCCATGTACTATCAGGGCTGTATGTGGCCCATCTATCCCTTTTGTCCTCTTTGGGAACAGTATCTTTAATAATCAGTTTCCTGTTGTTCATATCGAAAAGGAAACGAATAGAATCCAGCTTAAAAGTAAATCTTGATGTACTTTCCTTTTCAAATTCTATATCCTCTATCGGCAGATCCAGCTGGTTATAAGGCCGATGAATCAACTTATGTATTTCGGCTGCCATATAACGGCTGTCGAACAGCAGCTTCTTTGACCTGGCATCGGCATCAACATAATAGTAATTTTTACCGTCAGACTTTTTATATGAGTACCAGAATTTATTTGACTCATGGATCCAGTTTGCTCTGACATACAGGTCGCCTGCTTTCTGGTTAAGATTAGACGATCTGAATTTCTCAGCTGCTTTAAAATTAGCCTTCTGTGAATAGCTTACAGCAGTGGTTAGCAAAACAACAATAATTATAAATGTCTTTTTCATAGCTATTAAGGGTTAAGTATTGAGACAAATGTAATAATCCTTCCGTTAAAGCATTCAGAAAGTGTTATAGAACAGTGAGTCTATAATAATTCATACAAGGTAGAGATCGCTGAGTTCATCATACAGCCTCATACCTTCAATAACATTTCCATCCCTGTCAAACAGGTTACCGCTGAATCCTATTGGTTCACATATACATGTTCCCTTCCCCATGTCATCCGGCCTGTCGCCAGTGTGAAAAACAAGCCATGCAAGTCCATTTTTCAATTGGCAATTAAGATACTTCCGTGATCCGTCTTTCTGCCGGTTTACAAAAAGCCAGGAGAATTATAAACAATACACTAATAAAAATTTGTCTTATCATAGTTCATTCCTCAGGCCTTGTACTGATCACGACCTGCGGCAAGTGCTTCTAGATTCAATTCAATTATGTCCTCCCCCTTTCTCCCGAACAGCTTACGGACGGCATTTTCAAGGCTTTTCCACGGTAGGTTAATAAAATGTGATGCGGCACCCAGCATCACTATATTTGCTGCTTTTATTGACCCGGTCTTCCTGGCTATGGTATCTGCATCCACAATAAGATTATTTTTAACCTTTCTTATTTCATTCAGCAAATCCTGTGAATCAGGATAATCAGGAATATTTACATAGGGATTGCTGTTAGTAACCAGCCAACCGTTCTCCGAAAGCCATGGCAGGTACCTCAGAGCCTCCATGGGTTCAACCGAGAGGATAAGATCAGCCTCTCCATAGGGTATTAAGTCAGAAGCCACGGGTTCATCTGACAGCCTGAAATGCGATTGGACGTCACCTCCCCTCTGGCTCATGCCATGCACTTCAGCCTGTTTTAAATATAGGTTATTTTCCACTGCAGCATAACCAATTACTGCAGCAATCGACAGGATACCCTGTCCTCCTACTCCTGATAGTATTATATCATTCTTCATAAAATTTATTTTTCTTTTTTTTCACCTTCTTTCTTTTTTCTTCTTGCCGCCGTCTGGATACATTCTCTCTGTGAGATTATCACTGAGACACCCTTGTATAAAATTTCCTCTTTCATCACCTCTGTATTCTCACCGTGGTATTTTCTGAGCGGATTTATCACCCTTATATGCTCTTTTTCAACACCTAAACCCGCACATATTGATTCAAGCCTGTTTGTCGCATGCGATTTCTGTCCCCCGGTCATTCCGGTAGTGGAATTATCTGAAATTATTATGGTAACGGGGGCATTTTTAATCACGGCATCAAGTAAACCCGTCATACCCGAATGAGTAAAGGTTGAATCACCAATTACGGCTACGGATGGAAACATACCCCCATCTGAAGCCCCGATTGCCATTGTAACAGACGCTCCCATATCTACACAGGAGTTAATAGCATCATAGGGAGGCAATGCACCAAGTGTATAGCAGCCTATGTCAGAAAAAACTCTGCCCGGTCCAAATTCTTTCATTGCTTCATTAAGGGCATTGTACATATCAGCATGTCCACATCCCTTACAAAGGGATGGAGGCCTTTTCATGACTATATCCGGAATATCTATGCCGTAAGCCGATTCCATACCAAGGGCTTTGGCCACCAGGTTTGGATTCAATTCACCGTCTCTTGGCAGGGCCCCGTCAAGCCTTCCACTGATTTTATTATTCAAGCTGGGAAATCCTTTCATCATTTCTTCAAGAACGGGATAGCCTTCTTCGAGTACAAGTATCCTGTCACATTCTGCCTGCAGCCTTGAAAGCAGGTCTTCACGGACAGGATAAAAACCTATTTTAACCACGGGATACTTACATTTCCTGCCTTTGCAGTTTTCTGCCAGGTAGTTGTATGCAAGTCCACAGGCAACAATTCCGAGGGACTTATCTTCACCGTCAATATACCAGTTTGCTTTTTGATAATCACCATCACCGGCCAGTGACTCGTAATTTGACAGCAGTACCTTGTATTTCCTCCGGGCTATGGCAGGCAGAAGAACGAACTGCCGCAGGTCGGCAGGGAAACTGAATTCCTTTTGTGGCAGCTTTTCCCTTTGCTGTACGGCACTCCGTGAATGGGCAAGACGCGTGGTTATTCTGAAAAGCACGGGAACCCTGTATTTTTCCGATACCTCAAAAGCATCAAAAACCATATCATATGCTTCCTGCTGGTTTGAAGGCTCAAAAATGGGTACCATGGCAAACCTGCCGTAAAAGCGTGAGTCCTGCTCGTTTTGTGAAGAGTGCATTGAAGGGTCGTCAGCGGCAACAACAATCAAACCACCATTTACACCGGTCATTGCTGAGTTGATAAAACCATCCGCAGCAACATTAAGGCCTACATGTTTCATGGCAACCATGGCACGCTTACCGGTATATGACATCCCCAGAGCAGCTTCCATAGCTGTTTTTTCGTTGGCCGACCAGTCACGGCAAATATTTCTGCCGGCGGCATCCGGAGATGATTGTATATATTCCATTATTTCTGTGGAAGGAGTGCCGGGGTATGCGTACATCCCGCTTAAACCGGCATCGATAGCAGCCTGGGCAAGTGCTTCATCACCCAGTAACATTAATCTGGACATATGATATTGTTTTATGGATTGTTAAAATTTCTGCCTGCATAAGCATTAATCATCTTTTTTCAGATGATTCCTCAGATCGCCGGGAATCAGACTTCTTATATGTTCGTTTACAAAATCAAAACAGAAATCTTCCAGAGAGTCCCTGATGGCTGCAAGTTTTTGAAGAATAATATCCTCATCTCCATCAAGTGTGCGACAATCCTGGGATGTTTTTTCAATAACGGTTGGATTGCCGGGAAGCTTGCTTATGATATCCCTTCCTTTTTCTTCAGCCATATTTATTATGTAGTCAAATTGTTTCTCGGGTAAATCCATTACAGAATTGGGTTCACTACCTGTAATATCAATCATAGCATCCATCATAACCCTTACAGCGAGTGGGTTAACTTCAGAGGGGCTGTAACCTGCACTGTAAATCAGGGCTTCACTGCCGGTGTAATACCTCAACCAGCCTTCCATCATAAGACTGCGGCAATCATTACCATTACCTATTACCAGTACTTTCTTCATCGGTCTGATTAATTTTTTTAAAGATATTAATTATTGTTTAATTGTTAAATTAAGCCCTGCCTATTTGTACTGCTATATAACAGATTGATGGGGGAACCAGTGATTTTTCTTTATATTCGCCAGCAATTTTAAGTGGGGCTTGGAAATCCCGGATAGATGGATAACAAGAAGAACGCATCAATTATAAAAACATCAAGGCAGATACACAGAGTGCTTGCTGCAGGTTTGTTTATACTATTTTTGCTTATACCGGCCACAGGTATCATACTTGGCTGGAAGAAAAACACCGGAAACCTTATCCTTCCGAGATCATATGAAGGAATAACCACTAACACGGCAGAATGGTTGTCATATGATACTCTTAAAATTGTTGCCTTTGAAGCTCTGCTTGATTACACCGGTAAAAACGTATCAACTGAACTTGATCGCATTGATGCAAGACCATCGAAGGGAATGGTAAAATTTGTTTTTACAGATCATTACTGGGAAGTGCAACTGGATGCTGCTACTGCTGAGATACTGAATATTTCAAAAAGGAGATCAGATATCGTTGAAAATATCCATGACGGATCAATCCTGGACAATATCTTTAATACCGGAGATGGCCTTTTCAAGATCATATATACCTCCCTTGCCGGTCTGGCCCTTCTGATCCTTGCAATAACAGGATTCTGGTTATGGTATGGCCCGAAACTCATAAAAAAGAATAAACACCAGGGACCCGGTTAAAATAATGGATGCTTTTGTTTTAATTGCCTGATGGCATGAATTTCAAATCCGGTCCGACAGGTATTCGAAAGTATTAGTTAAAAATATCATAAAATGACCCTGATGTTTCCTTAATCGATTCAATTTGCATTTCTTTATAAAATATTTATATTGATATGCCGTGAATCGATTAGTATCAATAATAGTATACATTTTCATTTTTCTGCCTGCTTTGTCCCAGGAAATATCTCCTTTACGATATGTGCAGGTACATGGCATTGTTTTCGACAATGAAAACACGCCTGTAAGATACGTCAACATTATTTCCAGGTGTCTCAGGACAGGTACTGAAACTGATGAAAGAGGAATATTCTCAATAATTTCGTATCCGGGTGATACACTGATATTCTCTTCAATAGGATACCAGCCTGCTTTTATCAGAATACCTCCAGGCGTCGACAGTCCGGTATATACGGTAGATCTCATGATGAACATCGACACCATTAATATAGGATCGGTCCTTGTACTGCCCTGGAGAACCTATGAAGAATTCAAAAGAGCAGTAGTCGAATATGTCAGCCCTATGGAAATTGAGATTACCAACATGGAGAATAATCTAGCTCTTATTAAAAGTCAAATTAACAAAGATATGGACATAACGCCTGAAGCAGGACACAGGTATGCCATGCAACAGGAAGCAGAAAGGATAATGACAAGGAACCAGACTCCGGTGAACAACCTCTTTAACCCCTTTGCCTGGGCAAAATTTATTGACGGCCTGAAAAACGGACTTCTTAAGAATAAAGAATCAAAGAAACAGAAAGACAGGGATAATAATACGGATTACGACTAAACTGATAAGCATACCTGAAATGGCCAGATCTGTTTTCTTTTCTTTTCTTGTATTAAGTTTCATACAGGTACAGGCCCAACCCGGCAATACTGTTATCAGGGGATATATCTGTGATACTGCCGGTATACCTTTATCACTTGTCAATATAGGAATAAGGGATATGCCCTACGGTACTTATTCTGGGGAAGATGGTTATTATATACTCTCACTGCCTGCTGATAATAATAAACACCTGCTGGTGTTTTCCTTTGTCGGGTATAAAGATTATGAGACCTCGTTTACTGCAAGTCCAGACACACTGGTAATAAACGCGGAACTAAAAACAGAGGTAACCCGCCTGGAAGATGTAATAATAAGTGAATACATGCAAAGAGAAGCACCCACTCTTAAGAGCATATCCATGGAAGACATCAGGCTCATACCATCTGTCTCGGGTAGCCTGGAAAGAATGCTTGTATCACTTCCCGGGGTTAACTCCGGCAATGAGTTATCGAACCAGTACAGAGTCAGGGGTGGTAATTATGACGAAAACCTTGTTTATGTAAATGACATAGAAATTTACCACCCTGTTATGATTAAGACAGGGCAGCAGGAAGGGCTGAGCCTCCTGAACCCCGACCTGATCAGTAGCCTAAGGTTCTCAGCCGGAGGTTTCAATGCTTCCTACGGCGACAGGATGTCGTCTGTACTTGATATCAGATACAGGGACCCTGAAGAAAAAAAAGCATCGGTAAAAGCCGGCTTACTTATAAATTCCTTCCATCTGGAAGGTAAAGGAAACAATGAGCGTTTCAGCTACCTTGCAGGCGCCCGCTATAAAACCAACCAGCTCCTTCTGCAGACGCTGGACACAAAAGGGAATTATAAACCATCATTTTACGATTTACAGTCATTACTGAGCTACCAGTTGTCAGATAAGGCATATCTCAGTTTGATGGCCACTTACAATTCAAACACATACTCATTTATCCCGGCTTCAAGAAGGAGTACCTTTGGAAATATTAATGAAGCCTACCAGCTGTATGTACTTTACGATGGTTCTGAGGCAGACAGTTACAAATCATTTAACCTTGCATTAGCACTGAACCTGGAATCAGGAAAAAATTTCAATAACAGGTTCATAGCTCACTATTATAATTCAGCTGAAGAAGAGAAATATGATATAAGAGGATCCTACGCATTGAACCTCCTGGATAAGAACTTGGGTTCAGAAAATTTCGGTGACAGTATAATAAATGCAGGAGTGGGAAGCTGGCTAAATCATGCGCGAAATATCCTGCGCTTCAATATTTTTACACTCAACTATAAGGGCAGATGGGAATATGGCAGTAATATAATAAGCTATGGATTCAGGTACAACCATGAAACAGGAACCGACAGGATAAGAGAATGGGAAAAAATTGATTCTGCCGGATACAGTATACCATATTCTGACAATCAACTTATGCTCAACAGGGTGGTAATAAATGACACAAGCCTGTCAACAAATAAATTTGATCTGTACCTCATTGATAATTATACATTTACTCTTTCAGGTCAACAATTTATTTTCACGGGTGGAGCAAGGTTGAGTTACTGGTCATTCTCAAATGAATTACTTTTCAGCCCAAGGGTATCACTTTCCTGGAGCCCACCTTCAAATAATGCGCGATTCTATATAGCAGGCGGGGTTTACTACCAGCCACCGTTTTACAGGGAAATGAGATACCCGTCAGGCAGGGTAAACAGTGACATCAGATCCCAAAAATCTATTCATACAGTCCTGGGAGCAAATTATGATTTTTTTATCGGGCTTACACCACTGAGATTAACAGGGGAGATATATTATAAAAACCTGGAAAACATCATACCCTATAAATACGATAATGTAAGGATAATATATTCAGCCCAAAATATTGCCTCCGGCTTTGTCAGAGGAATTGATCTGCGACTTAACGGCGAATTTGTGAAAGAGGCCGAGTCATGGATCTCTGTATCAATTATGGATGCCAGGCATGATATTGAGAACGACGGCTACGGGTATTTTCCCGCTCCTTCTGACAGCAGGTTCTCCGTAAATATCTTCTTCCAGGATTATTTCCCCTCAAATCCATCGTACAGGGCGCATGTAAACCTGCACTACAGCACGGGTATACCGGTGAGTCCACCATATTCAGAGCGCTATGACAGCTACAGGAGAATGCCTTCATACCGAAGGGTTGACATAGGATTTACCAGGCTTATCAAAAGCAAATATGATGGTGAAGACCACCCTGGCATGTTTTCTTTTTTTAAGGAAATAATAGCAGGTTTTGAAATTTTCAACCTGCTGGATATTAGAAATACCATATCCTATAACTGGCTCACTGCAGTTAACAACCTCAGTGGTGAAACAAGACAGTACGCGGTACCAAATTACCTGACAGGCAGAAGTTTTAATTTTAAATTTATGATAAGCTTTTAAGACCAGGCCAGGATGGAAGAACAATGTCCGGCCATGTCGGTCAGAGAAGGTTGATGATATGGTGTCCGCGGTAAGATGGTTATGCTACATGGATTTACAGGAATTGAGTCATGACCCAGTATATAAATGGGAGTGTAATTATACTCATTATGGTCGACACAAATACATTTGCCGTGGCCAGGTGATCATCCACTTTGTACATCCTGGCTATAATAACTATGTTTGCCATGCACGGCATAGCAGATTCAACTATTACAACGGAAACAATAAGAGGGTCAATCCCGCCTGTGATATTTTTATTTAAGGCTGCAAATCCCAGGATAAACAGAAATGGGAAAAGGAGGGTTTTATTAACAGAAGTCAGGTAAACAAGCTTATCTGTAAAAACACCCCTGACCTTCATTAATCCAAGCAGTGCTCCAATGTATAGCATTGATAGATAAATTGTTGTGCCTCCAAGGCTGACAAAGGGCTTTAAGAGGAAGCCGGGTATTTTAATATTCAGCAGGAAGAGGGCAAAACCTGCCATAATGGCCACTGAATTGGGGTTGAGCATATTCTTCATGCTCTTACTTAAACTCATACCTCCTTTCCTGGCAATCAGGTATATACCAACTGTCCATAGAAGCATTATTGATACAAAGGTGTATATACTCGCATAAAAAAGACCCAGCTCACCAAAGAGTGCACTAACAACAGGAAAACCAAAATAAAGAACGTTACCGAAAGCATTATGCGGAACGAAAACCGACTTCTGCTCATGCTTCATACTGAAAAATGTTGTGAAGAGGTAGGCGAAGAGCAACATTACAAGAATCATCACAAGGGAGATAATAATCAACAGGTAACTGTTTCTCAGTAGTACAGGACTCATCTCCAGCTTGCTGAAATTGGTAAAGAGAAGCAGTGGTAAGGTAATGTTAAATATAATTTCCGCAAGGGCATCTCTTGCTCCTTCCTTAATGATTCCAATTTTAGATGCAATAACACCTATGATTACCAGAACAGCTAGGTATGATATTTGTTCCAGGATAATTGATTGTTGCATTAACAATTGAGTTTGCCGGTTTTTAATAAGGTGGTAAAAATAATAATTTATATTTTCGTATCCGCAAAAGATATGAAAAGACACGAAGGCAAAATAGTGGGCATCATAGGTACAATTATAATACATATAATTGCAGGTATAATATTCATGTCAGCCAAACTGTCTTCTGTCTACCGTGAAAAACAGTCCGAATTTCTTGTTGAATTTCAAGCCGACAAGGAATTTAAGGAAGATGAAATTGTTGAGGTTCCGGTTACCCTGGAGGAGTTATTCAAGGGAGACGACAGGTTTACTGATATCATAAGAAATATTGCCAGCAGTGAAGAAATAGAGATAAACAAGGAAGATTATATCAACAGGGTTAAGGAAGAAATGATAGCGGAAGGCAAGCTCGGCGAAGATAATTATATTGATCGCCAGAAGAAACTGTCAGAAGAAATGGACGAAGGTGATACCGCCTTTGAATCGGGAGAGGGAGACAGTATTGACCTTTCTGAACAGGTGTCTGCGAATGAACTGGCAGCAAATTATGACGGGCCCACACGGGTTTACTACAATCTGCCGGGCAGGTACCATCTGAAACTGCCAATCCCCATCTACAAATGTGAAAATGCAGGGATAGTGGTGATGAGTATTACTGTTGATCCCTCAGGAGAAATAACTGCCTTCAGCTATAATGATAAAGAGAGTTCCACAGCAAGCGAATGCTTATATGATGCTGCCGTGGATGCAATTAAAAGGACAAGGTTTAATCCGGACCCCTCAGCACCCAGGAAACAGGAAGGTACAATAACCTACCAGTTTGTGGCTCAATAGTACCGGCAAAGGGAACTAAATCTTTTCGGTATGACTGAAATTCAGAAAAGGGTCGACTGGTCAGGGTACTTATATTCCCTTACCAGCTCGGGTGTGTTCCTGTTTATTTTCGGATTGCTTATAAGCGGACTTATGGTATGGGCTTTAAGGGCATCATCGGGATAAGGTTCGGGAAGGGCATCTATTCCCTCTTCATCCGGCTTACAGTCGATCCACTTTTCCAGTTCCCCGTCATGAAGGATCACGGGCATTCTTTTTTTTGTATTATGTATTTCTGAAAGCAGTTTATTGGCCCTTGTTGTTATTATCGTGAAAGTGAGGATACTGTTCCCGTCGGCAGGATTCCTCCAAAGGTCATACAATCCTGCCAGCATCATAATCCCCGGGTGTGACGGATAAATATACCATGGTATGTTCTTTCCTCCCGTGTGTTGCCATTCAAAGAATCCACTTACGGGAATAATGCACCTCCTTCGCCTGAACGGCCCTTTGAAAGAAGCTTTTGTCGCCACTGTCTCCGCCCTGGCATTAAATGTCATATACCTTATTTTCCGGGCTTCCTCTTCCTCCGCCACCCACCCGGGTATAAGCCCCCACTTAAGCATCCTGATATTATATTCATTACCGAAAAAGCCTGCAACCGGTAATTCAGGCAGGGAATTGGCATGATAATAATAACTCGGACGGTAATTTTCATGATCGATGAAGGCTGTATTGAACCTTTTTTCCAGTTCTTCCCTCGTAATATTTACATTAACCGTGAAACACATAGCCGGCCTTATTTCTGAAATATTATTCTATTAATCCAAGTAGTCAGGCACGGGATCAATGGGGACAGGCAGCTGGTACGAAAAAAGGTCTGTATCAGGCCACGATGGAGTATTATTAATCACCCTCGACATCAGCAGGTTAATGTCATTAGTAAACATTGAGCTTTTCCATGTGCTGGTATTCAGCAAAACGGCCCAGAGGGTACCGTCAGGACTACGCTTAACCATGGCAGATGTTCCTGCAAATGAGCCTGTTCTCCACCAGTACCCGTTTTTTGTTGTAGCCTTCCACCCCACCGGTGCGAATCCATTACTCCGGTCTGTCATGAATTCAATAGAGGGTTCAGGGAGTATATCGTCACCCATTCCAAGTCCGTCAACAGACAATGCAAATTTCAGCAGGTCCGGTGCAGTAGCTATCCAGGCCCCTGCACCACCAAGTGCTTCAATATCATTACCACCGTAAGGTGCAGGAAGCATCTCACCTGTACCATATATTGATTCTTTAGGCGGGGCATCACCATGTTCATAATATCTCACTTCAAGAGGATCCTTTTCTTCATACAGGTTCCTTGCGAGTTCAAAATCGTAAATCCCAAGTGGCTCAAAAATTTTCTTTTTACAATAATCCTCATAGCTCATGCCTGAGACCTCTTCCACTATTAATCCCAGTATAGCATATCCAAGGTTTGAATATGACCTTCCCATGCCGGGTGTATAATGTAATTTCTTATCCAGGGCAAACCTGACGATATCTTCTGTTGTCACCGGTAATTCCTTGCCGAGGAAGTCAGCAACTACATGCGGCATAAACATGTGATCACCATACCTGTGACTCCATCCGCCCTGGTGGGCAAGCAAGTGTGCAACAGTGATATCACAGGCCCTGCTGTCGACAGGGTCCTTAAAATATTCGTTGTCAAGTATTCCGTCAGGACCAAATACCCTGTCTCTCAGGCTGAGCTTGTTTTCAGACTGCAGTTTCATGATTGCTGTAGCAGTTACAAGCTTTGAAATGCTTGCGATCCTGAACCTGTGATATGGCTGTACCTCAATATTCCTGCTTGAATCAGCAAGCCCGTAGCCTCTGGCAAAAACCAGTTTGCCATCCCTGGCAATAGCCACAGAAGCACCTGAAACCTTCCAGTAGCGAAGAAAATCATTAAATGACCTGTCAATATAAGAATACTCCCCATCATTGTGATCATTTCTTATCCTTGTATTTTCAGGAGTGAGAACTGTGTCTGGCAGGCGCATTCCCCCTATAGGATGGGGGTTATGACTTAAAACCGTAAAAAATATAAAAAGTAATATATACCTGTAGTGTTTACCCTTCATGCTATGTTTTTGTTGGATCAAAGGTAACAAAACATAGAAAAAATCGAAGCCGGTATAAAAAGTGCAGGGTTAATAAATAATGAATTTATTAACAACATGGTATATGCCCTCTCTAATGTAACCTTTGATAGATCCGGTCAACCAGGTCTTTAAGTTCGGAGGGAACAGCCGCCCGGAGATTGTCAAAATCAGGCTTGGCCCTTGGTCTGCACCTGAGGTCATCAGGATCGTTGAGCGGAGTTCTTGTGCCTTTACCAAGGTATGAAAAAATCTTCCAGGTATAGTCTTCCCTGAAGAGAGGCTGGAGTTCCAGCCCTATTAAATCAAAAAGAACGGCAGGGGCATAATCCATACTCTGGTCCAGTTTACGTACTTCCTCCTTAATCCATTCATTGGATGCCAGGTTTAACATTATATCAACATTTTGAAATGCCGTCTTTATCTTCTCGGATTTAAGTAAAGAAAAAGCTTCATATTCACCATCGTATTCCGGTCCCGGGCTGTTATCTATCCACTTTTCCGCAAAATGATCAAGGAACCTGAATGAAGCCATGTGGGCAAGTGAATTGGCAAGCCAGGTAAGCTGCCTGGGGTCAGTGTATATTGTACTGAGCACATGGGCAAACTGGTATGCCACTTTCCCGTAGGTAAGATGACCCACTGTCAGTCCTACCTTGTAATGATCCTCGGCCAGGGGAGTATATACCCTCATGCCGTAATAAAGATCATTTATTACCCTTACGGGTTTATATCCCAGGGGAGGTGGTGAACCGACCAGCCGGTCAAATTCTGAAGCCAGTTCATTTGTAACAGGTGCAATATTATTATTATAAGATTCAGAATCCCATAATCTGAGCATAATTTTCCAATTCATTCCAGTGATTTTTATTTATAATTCCTTCTGCTTTCTCTTAATCAATGTAGCCCTTTTTTCGAAGCAATGCAAATTTCAAAAATTAATATCTAAAATGCAATAAGTAGATTTCGTATATTGAGCTTTTGTTATCTTTGTAATCATATGCTTCATAAAACCCTCGATAATGAACTTTTGCGTGGCTTAGGCATCATGTTTTTTTTGATCGTTCTAAGTGTCACCAGCTCAGGGCAACAATATCCTGTCATCATTGACACTTCTGATTATCTTCCTTATCCGGACGGACTGGATGTAAACCTTATGATAGCTTCAGCTGAGGGCTATACCTCGGAAGTACATCGCCTGGTAAAACTGGGAGCCGATGTTGATGCCACAGACCTTGAGAATATCAGTCCCCTGATTTATGCGGTTGCCAATAACAGGCTCAACACGGTTAAAGCCCTGCTTGAATACAGCCCTAATACCGGGATAATGACCAAAAGCGGGGAGTCAGCCTTACATATCGCTGCCAAGGATAATATGCTTGAGATTGCGGAAGCGCTGATAAGGGCCGATGCAGACTTAAACCTGAAAGATCGTCATGGCGCCACACCCCTGCATTATGCTTCAGCATATGGTTATTTCTATATGTGTGACCTTCTGATTTATTATAATGCAGATATCGAAGCCCGGTCAGAAGATGGGTCTACTCCCCTTATGGCAGCAGTCTATTCAGGTCAGGCAGAAATAAGCGACCTTCTTTTACAATCGGGATCAAATGTCAATATATCTGATAATGTGGGATATACACCGATAATGCTTGCAGCACAGAACAATGACACCCTGGTAATGAATTTATTGATACGTGCCGGATCTGATCCGGAGGCAGTTAATGCTTATAAATATGATGCCCTCGGTATTGCAATCAGGAATAATAATTATGAAGCATATAAGTTTCTGGTGGAACGCCTGAAGCCCGGGAGATATAAAAATAATAACGAAATTTTATCACCGGTATTGATAGCCAGGAAATACGGCAGGTCAAAAATACTGGCACAATTAAATGATGCCGGGTTTTCCGAAACGTCAAAAATTGGCTTCGATCATGTTAAAATACAGGCAGGAATCAAAACATGTATGCATGACTATTATGCCAGATTTGGCCTCAGTTTTAAAGATCCCTTACTCAGGGTTATGCTGAACGCCGGCTTTGAAATGAAGCCATCATTCACAAGGGTGCTGGTAGAATCTTCTTCGGATACATACTACCAGTATTATGACAAAAGATATATTATCTATGCGGGAGCCGGTAAAGAATTTAAATTACATGAAAATTATTCCAGGGGTAGCTTCTCAATAGATCTTAACCTCAATGTCGGGTATATGATTGCCCACCAGTACAGGGGTACCACTATCAAACCACCTGACAGGATTAGAATAATGCCGCAGGCATTACTGAGATGGAACAAGGGGAATATAAATATTTATGCCGGTTATGAGTACATGAAGACCGGACTTTACAAAATAGGACCCGGCTGGTTTACCCTGGGTGTATCCTATGATGTACATTTTGATAAGATGCGTGGTCCCTTAAAAAACATAAGATGGTACTGAGAATTACTAAAATAATGGGTTTGCAACTGCTGTTAAGCTTCTTTTTTCTGACAGCATGTGAAGAACTGGCAATGGTTGACTGCAGCGAATGTACTGTAATTGAACCAAAAACCTGCAACCTTCGCATTGAGCTTGGCGAAGTATACGGCAGTGGCCTTCTTTACGATGTTACCATATACAGGGGCTTAATAAAAGACGGGGTGGTAATCTATAATGTACAAACATACACCTCATTTTCTTACAATGTAAGTCTTAATTCTGTATATTCGGTTACAGTATCTGTAGAAAAATTTGGCAAAGAATATATCGCCGTAGATTCAACCAGGCCCAGGGTTGAAGTCATTAGCGATGTATGCGAAGAAATCTGTTACCTGGTAAGAGATAATACCCTTAACATGGAAATTAAGTATTACTGACCACCCCCCACGAACATAAGAGCATGGAGTATAGATTAAGATACGGAAATACCTATATCACCCTTCCCCTACCGGCTACAAGTCAATTCATTAAAATAAAACCACCCGGAAGCAAACCTGATAAAACATTATTCATTAAGGAATTATCTGAATTGATAAAGCCCGGGCTTCTTACAGCAGGGATTGTAATATCGGATAAAACAAGGATTTGTGAATATGACAGATACCTTCCATGGCTGATTGAAATACTCAAAAAAAAGGGATTTGATGAGAGTTCAATACGATTCTATATTGCCTACGGGACTCATCCCGCACAGAGTGCTGAGGAAAGCTGTATGATCTACGGAGATATCTATAATAAGTATGAGTTTGTTCACCATGACTGCGATGATATTCAGGCAATGACATACCTGGGGACCACTGAAAGAGGAACGAAGGTGGAAATAAGAAAGGATGTTCTGAAACATGAGCTCCTGGTATTGTTCGGTGCCCTTAGCCATCATTACTTTGCCGGCTATGGAGGGGGCAGAAAGCTCCTGTTCCCGGGACTGGCGGGAAGAGAGTCCGTGTATTCAAATCATAAACTGTACATAGATTTTGATAAGTACTTGCTCAGGCCCGAATGCAGGTCAGGACAACTGACCGGCAATCCGGTAGCTGAAGACCTGCGCGAAATTGACGCATTAATGCCCGAAAAAATAATAATAAGCGGAATACCCGGGGCCATGGGGCAAATAAGCAGGCTGATAATTGGTAAAACATATGAAGATTTTTTGTCGGCGTGCAGTATTTATGATAATCATTTCAGGAAGGACGGCAGTATTAAATATGACAATATAATTGCAACTGCCGGAGGTTTCCCAAAGGATATAAATTTTATCCAGGCACATAAATCATTACACAACGCTGCATCCTTTGTAAAAGACGGCGGAAATTTATTCCTCCTGGCTGAATGCAGAGATGGAACAGGCAACGAAGAATTTCTTAAAACATTAAAGGGGAATAATAGGAAGGATATCTTTGATAAGCTCCGGAAAAATTATTGCGGAAACGGGGGTACAGCCCTGTCGCTTATATCCAAAACAGAAAGAATAAATGTACACATGCTCACAGAACTGAATGACAGGGATTGTAATATACTGAATATAAATAAAATATCATCTGATGACCTTCGGGAAAAATCAGCCTGCCTTAAAGGCAGCACAGCTATCATCGAAAATGCAAGCATGGTTTATTGTTAAAATTATAAATATCGATTTATGAAGTTCTTAAATAGATCCGTCCTCTTTCTTATTATCCTCTTTTCACAGGCAGGGCTGGCCCAGGAAAACATGAAATCTTTGAAAGAGCAGATTAAAACCAATAGTGATTATGATAAAGTGGAACAGATGGCTCTGGACATACTCAAAACCGGTTTTAATGCAGGTGACGGTTACAACCAGGTATGGGCCAGGGATCTGAATACTTTCATCAAATATTCATGCAGGGTCTTACCCCAGGAAACCATACGCGATGTACTTCTCAGGTTTTTTTATTTCCAGGGTTTTGATGGGAATATGGTGGATGGCTATGAACAGGTCCCGGAAGAATATGTTGTCGATAATTATGGTGTTTTTGAGAGATATGATATGCCAGGTTATGTATTTCATAAAAACACGGTCGAAACTGACCAGGAAACATCCCTAATTCAGGCCGTATATAAATACATTGATGAAACAGGTGACCGTGATTTCCTTATTACGGAAATTAATGGAATGAGTGTAATTGACCGCATGGAAAAAATGCTTGATTTCCTGATGAAACACAGGTTCAACAATGAATATGGGCTGATCTGGGGCGCTGCAACTGCTGACTGGGGAGATGTGCAGCCCTGTCATCCCTGGGGAGTTAAACTGGATGACCTTTCAATTCCCTGTATTGATATTTATGATAATGCCATGATGCTTATCGCCCTCGATAATTTCATTGATTTATGCAGTGATCACGAAAAAAGATCCAGGTGGGTAAGGGTATATGAGGATATTAAAAATAACTCCCGGGATCATCTATGGGACAGCATAGAAAAAAAGTTTATACCCCATCTTTATATAAGGTGTGAAGAATTTGAAGAAGTGGACGAATCTGAAATATACTACCACGGAGGCACTATTGTTGCCATTGAAGCCGGTCTTTTAAATAAAGATGAGGTAAACGAAAGCCTTCGTATCATGAGAGCAAATGTAGAAGCGGCCGGTGCCATGTCTGTCGGGCTGACAATGTACCCTCCCTACCCTGACGGCAGCTTTGAAAATAAAGGGATGGGTGCTTACCAGTATCAGAATGGCGGTGACTGGACTTGGTTCGGGGCAAGACTAATACCCCGGCTTGTAAGATATGGTTTTATGGAAGAAGCTATAACGGAGCTGGAACCATTCATAAAAAGGGTAATAGAAAACGATGGTTTTTACGAATGGTATACCATCAGCGGGGAACCCAGGGGATCAGGCACATTCAGGGGTTCTGCAGGTGTATTGCTTGAAGCTATAGAATCACTAAGGGAATTATGAATTATGACTTGCCGAATTCATAATTCATTATTGTCCTTGTAGTAAATTCTCAGTTCTTGCAGCTTGTGTTTTAGCTCCTGCCGAATTTCCAGATAGTCAGGATCATCATATACGCTTTTCATTTCACGGGGATCTTTTTCGAGGTCATACAACTCCCATTCATCAATATCATCATAGAAATGAATAAGCTTATACCTGTCGGTTTTTATACCGTAATGTTTTTTTACCATATGTACTGCAGGATATTCATAATAATGGTAATAGAGGGCATCCCTCCATTCAATATCCCTGCCTTTCAATAAGGGCAGAAGGCTTTCTCCCTGCATGTCTTCCGGGGCCTGTATACCTGCTGCATCAAGAAAAGTCTCCGCAAAATCCAGATTCTGAACCAGCTCTGATGACCGGCTTCCTGGTTTCACTTCACGGGGCCACCTTATAATGAGAGGAGTACTCATTGACTCTTCATACATGAACCTCTTATCGAACCAGCCATGTTCACCAAGGTAGAAACCCTGGTCAGATGTATATACTATTATTGTATTATCTGCCAGACCATTATTTTCGACATAATCGATTATGCGACCAACATTCTCATCAACGGCTGCAATACTGCCAAGGTAATCCTGCATATATCGCTGATATTTAAATCTCATAAGGTCTTCCTCATCCATTGAGGGGTATTCTTCCCTGAATTTCCTGTTTACAGGACCGTATGCGTTGTTCCAGGCCAGGAGCTGTTCTTCGGTATACCTCTCGAACTTGCCGGTAAGAGCCCTGAAATCCCAGTCGCTTTTTGGTTCAATTCCCAGTTCGGTTAAAATATCAGGATGTATTTTGGTATCACCTGCCATATTCATATGATCAAGGATTGACATTTCAGCGGTTCTTGCAGCTGTACCGCGGCCTTCATAATTATCAAACAGTGTTTCAGGCTCTTCGAAGGTTTTTCCCACATATTCATCATAATGCCTCATTGCCGGCTCCCATTCCCGGTGTGGCGCTTTGTGGTGGTACATCAGCAGGAAGGGCTTATCTTTCTGCCTCTGATCCAGCCATCCTATTGCCAGATCAGTGATTATGTCAGTAACATAACCCTCTATTCTTTCTCTTCCTTCAGGAGTAACAAAATCAGGATTGTAATAATGACCCTGGCCGGGAAGGATTCTCCAGTAATCAAAACCTGTTGGCTGTGATCGCAGATGCCATTTACCTATCATTGCCGTCTGATAACCAGCTTCCTGCAATAATTTTGGAAAGGTAACCTGTGAACTGTCGAAGCGGGCAGCCGAGTTATCGATCTTGCCATTAATATGGCTGTGTTTGCCTGTTAATATTACTGCCCTGCTTGGCGCACAGATTGAATTCGTAACATAGGCATTTTCAAACAGCATCCCCCCGCTGGCCAGCCGGTCAATATTTGGCGTTTCATTCCTGTAAGAACCATAAGCACTTATTGCCTGACGGGCATGATCATCTGTCATAATAAAAATAATATTAGGCTTCTCTTCCTTACTGCCGCAGGAGATCATAAATAGCATGATCATTAAAACTGCCATTGTTTCCATGTGTTTCATGTCAGGATATGTATTAAATAATTTCCTCTGATAAATTCTTTCTCAGTTCATTAAGTTTGATATTCTCATCGATCTCTCCAAATTCAGCCAGTGATATTTTCCCTCGCTCTTCCGACACAACAATAACAATACAATCTGTAAGCTCGCTTATTCCTATGGCTGCCCTGTGTCGCATACCAAAACGCGGGGGCAGGTTAGGATTATCGGTGGCAGGCAAAGGGCATCTGGCGGCATATATTTTCCCCGATTCAATAAGTACTGCGCCATCATGAAGAGGACTGTCCTTAAAAAAAATATTTTTCAGCAATTCAGCACTCACTCTTGCATTGATAATTTCGCCACCCTCAGAATACATTTCCAGTGAACTTCGCCTGGCAATAACTATCAGTGCTCCATAGCCTGAATCCACAAGCCATTCAACCGCTCTGACAATCTCTTCTATGTCTGTCTGTTTTTGCCTTGAAGCCACTGAACCACCACTGAAAAAGCGCTCGATAGAATAATTCCCCCCACCCATGTAACGGCTTCCTATCAGAAGCAGGAAGCGTCGTATCTCCTGTTGGAAAACTATAATAAGCACAATCACACCTCCTCCAAACACAGCAGTCATTATGGAACTGATTAATTCCATCTGCAATAACTCTACTACTTTCCAGAACAGGTAGACAACAAAAATCCCCATGAAAATGGTTATAGCTGCTGTACCTCTTATTAAACGGTAGAGCTGATAGAGTATGAAAGCCACAAGGATAATATCAATTATATCTAGAATGGAAATAGGTGGCATATCTTAATTTTGATTCTTTCAGACAAATGTAAAAAATATAAGTGAAATAAATTCAGCCTTCCCTTAAACGCTTTACCAGTTTTATGGCCTGAACTGCCTCAGCTACATCATGAACCCTTAATATTGCAACCCCCTTCATCAGGGCAACCGTATTCAGAACAACAGTGCCGTTGAGGCTTTCCGAGGGACTGATTTCAAGCGTCTTCCATATCATTGATTTCCTTGATAGTCCTGCAAGTACAGGCAGGCCAAGAACAGAAAAGCGCTCAAGCTTGTTCAGAAGAATAAAATTATGTTTAACAGTCTTACCGAAACCAAAACCGGGATCAATAATAATATCCTTTATTCCCCTGATTACCAATGCATGTTTTTTTTCAGAGAACCATTTCAGTATTTCCGCCATCAAATCATCATATACGGGATTGACATGCATGTTTTGAGGAGTACCCTTCATGTGCATCAGGATATAGGGAACCTTATGCTTTTCAATGACATCAAACATTTTATTATCCAGGTTTCCGCCTGAGATATCATTTATAATATCCACCCCAAAATGCTCAATACCTATTTCTGCAATGGATGATCTGAAAGTATCGAGCGAGAGTATTGCCGAGGGGAATTCCTTGCGCAGTAGCTTAAGAGCACGGCTAATTCTCTCAATCTCTTCTTTTTCTGTTGTGTCCTCCGCACCGGGACGTGAAGAATAGCCTCCGATATCAAGCATATCAGCTCCCGATTCAAGCATTTTCGAAGCCCTGCCCAATATTTCCTTTTCACTGTTCACCCTGCTGCCATCGTAGAAGGAGTCAGGTGTGATATTGAGTACACCCATTACTCTTGGTACCGAAAGATCGAACAGGGAACCCCTGATATTAATATTCATACTTCATATTATGACCGATCAACAACACAGAGACAAAAATAACAGTTAGATCCTAAATTTGCACCCTCAAAACACATAAAGTTCCCGGGGGTTAATATCTCTTTCGTTACTGTTAGTTCTTTTAGTTTGTTTGTCAGGCTAAATATTCATTACTTGTTATATTTGTAGCTGTTCCAATTATTAAGGCAGCGTGATGAAACTGATAGTAATAGAAGGTCTTGACGGTTCCGGCAAGTCCACCCAGATACAAAAACTGAGGGATTATTTCACTGGCAGAGGTCTGGTACATGAATTCATACACTTCCCCAGGACCGGGGCTCCTTATTTTGGCGAGCTTATATCACGCTTTCTCAGGGGTGAATACGGCCAGGTCAATGAAGTCGATCCCTATCTTGTTGCAATGCTTTACGCGGGAGACAGGAAAGACGTATCAGATAATATTTATTCATGGCTCAGGGAAGGGAAATTTGTGCTTCTCGACCGTTATGTCTATTCAAACATTGCCTATCAGTGTGCAAAAGTTACAAACAAACAAGAGAGGGAAACACTGAAGAAATGGATTTTAAACCTTGAATTCAGGCATTTCGGAATTCCTGTACCTGCCATTAACATCTTCCTCGATGTGCCGTTTGAGTTTACTGAGAATAAACTAAGGGAAGACAGGTCAGGCCTTGACCGGAAATACCTCAACGGAAACAATGATATTCATGAAATCAACCTTGAGTTTCAAAAAGAGGTCAGACAGGTTTATATTGAAACCGCGGCAGGTGACAGAACCCTGGAAATTATTAACTGCGCAAAAGGAAAAGGTGCTATACTTTCGCCGGACGAGATCTTCAGCCGGATAATAGATTTATTAAAGAAAAACGAAATAATAGGATAATCAATATGAAAAATGTAAGCCGGTATATTGCGGGTATGGTCTTTATATTTTCAGGATTGGTAAAGGCTATTGATCCCATGGGTTCGATGTATAAATTCATTGATTATTTTACAGCTTTTAACCTCGATGCACTGGAACCGTTGGCTTATATACTGGGTGTAATATTATGCACGGCTGAGTTTATTACCGGTTTTGCAGTCTTAACCGGCATAAGGACCAGGCTTGCAGCATGGGGCATGTTAGTTTTTATGCTTGGCTTCACACCTCTTACCCTTTACCTGGCCATAGCCAATCCGGTTGCTGACTGCGGGTGTTTTGGCGATGCAATTCACCTTACAAACTGGCAAACTTTTTACAAGAACATAATAATTTCCGTATTCGCGGTTATAGTCTTTGTTAACAGGAATAATTACAAGACTGTTTCAACTCCGCTTTATGAATGGCTTGCAATAAGCATTATAACAGCTGCTTTCGTTCTTTTTACCACTTATAGTTACAGGCATCTTCCGGTAATTGATTTCAGACCATACCATACCGGCGCCAATATTCCTGAAAAGATGACTATACCCGACGGAGCCCCGATCGATGAATATGAAACAACACTTATATATGAAAAAGACGGAAAGCAGAAAGAGTTCACTCTGGAAAACTACCCTTCCGATGACACAACATGGACCTTCGTCGACTCACGGTCCCGGCTGGTAAAAAAAGGCTATGAACCTCCAATCCATGACTTCAGCATGATCACGCCTGACGGGCAGGACCTCACGGATATAATCCTCAACGATGAGGGATTCAGCTTTTTAATGCTAAGCATCAAATTCTCTGAAGCTGATGCGGATCTAATTGACAGAGGTATTGAATCAGGTCTGGCTTGCCAGGACGCCGGCATAAGCTTTTATATACTTACCTCTTCAACACCTTCATTTATTGATGATTACGAAGGACTGCCCAATATATTTTATGTTGATGAGACAACCATGAAAACCATTATACGCTCAAACCCGGGCTTTATGGTTATCCGTGAAGGTACCATAACAAAGAAATGGGCTGGCAGGGACCTGCCACAAAAAAATAAATTAGACGAAATAATACTGAATTCCTTCCCCGTGAAAAGTAAGAACAGGACTGTGATCCTTCTTTCCATTATGGCAGGTATTTTGCTATTTTCTTATATAACTAACTTTATATTGCGTAAACTGAAAAAAAACAAACAGATATTATGAGAAGAAAAGTTGTTGCCGGGAACTGGAAAATGAATATGAAGCATGCAGAAGGACTTTCCCTCGCACAGGCGGTGGATAATTTCCTTCTCGGAAACGATCTGCCCGGTGTTGATGTGATACTATGCCCTCCCTATATTCACCTGGCTCATATAGCCGGATCATTAAGGGCCCCTAATATCAGCACAGGAGCACAGAACTGTTCTGATCATGACGCCGGAGCTTATACTGGTGAGATATCAGCAGGAATGATAAAATCGACAGGGGCAGAATATGTGATAATCGGGCATAGCGAGAGACGAAGCTATTTTAATGAAAATGATGAACTTCTTAATACGAAGATTAAAATAGCCCTGAAAAATGAACTCAGGGTCATATTCTGTTGCGGCGAAGTACTAAGCGAAAGAGAGAAAGGGAAGCATTTCGAAATCGTCAAATCGCAGATTGAAAAAGCTTTAAGTGGTATCAGCAGGGAAGATCTCGCTGATATTATCATTGCCTATGAACCTGTCTGGGCAATAGGTACCGGAGTGACAGCCAGTTCCGGCCAGGCACAGGAGATGCATTCATATATAAGATCAATTATTTATAAACTATTTGGTAAAGAAGAAGCAGAAAAAGCTCTTATCCTTTATGGTGGAAGTTGTAAACCCTCCAACTCCGCTGAACTGTTTTCGATGGAGGATGTTGACGGAGGGCTTATAGGAGGAGCTTCACTTAATGAAGATGACTTTTGTAAAATAATAGATTCATTCCCCGGGAAATGAAACAGGTACTGACTATGACTGTATTGGCCTGTTTCCTGTCATTGAATTATAATGTCAATGGTCAGGCAAGGTCATCCTTTTCCGGTGAGCAGGAAACATTCAGCAGCGAATTAGTCAGTTTCATGGGTCCTAACCTCAACGAGGATCAGACTGCCTTACTTGAAAGCCTGGTTAGTGCCTGGGACAGCACATTGATACATACTTCATCCCGTCCCCTGATCATTAAAGCCGCTATGAATATTGAAAACAAAAGGCTGAGACCCAGTCCCCACTTCATTGATTTCATAGGCACCTTAATGACTTTCATCAATTACGACATTGACTATGCTAAATTCAATACCTGGCTGGAGGGGCTTAATAACCTGGCCATGAAACCCGATGCAAGAGTAAGTGAAATCACGGCATTCATAAGATCAGCCTCAGACCTTATACGGGACAAAATAATATACAGATCCAGCAGCCTGACATGGAAAACCACAGTTAACAGGTTCAGCTTCAGCAATGATACAGCCTTTATAATTTCAATACCCGTGTCAGATATTATTTGCTATGCCCAGCGTGACAGCACTGTCATTCATAATACACAGGGATCATATAGCCCCACCTCAGGGAAATGGTCGGGAAAAGGAGGGATGATCACCTGGGCTAAGGCAGGGTACCCCGAAAATGAAGTATATGCCATAGCAGAATCCTATTCCATTGACCTTGGCAAATCATCCTTCGAAATAGATTCAGTACTGTTTACAAACACAAGCTACTTCGATGAACCTGTTTACGGAAAGCTGAGCGACAGGGCAATAAATATAAGTAAAACTGAAAATGCATCCTACCCAAAATTTGAAACCTACCAGAAAACCTTCTTTCTCGATGACATTTATGAAAATATTGACTTTACGGGTGGGCTGGCCTTCGAGGGGGCTGTGGTAATAGGTAAAGGAGAATCTTACACACCTGCAGTAATAAAGATATACAGAAAAGATACACTGGTTGTTAAGGCAGCCTCAAACAACTTCATCTTTAACAGGAAAAATATCCAGACACAGAGCACAGCTTTCACTTTGTACCTGGGGAATGATTCAATCTTTCATTCCGATATAGCTTTTAGCTATAACGTTTCCGGGAAGGAACTCAATACCTACAAGTCAAGGTTTCCCACTTCAGAAAGTCCATACTTCAATTCATATCACAAAATGGATATGTATTTCGATTACCTGAGCTGGAAGATGGACGAATCGCTTATTACACTCTCAAGGGCAAGGGGAGCAAGTATAGGCCAGGCCTACTTTGAGTCAAGCTCATATTTCAGCGAAAATGAATTTCTCAGCCTTATGGGTATCGACGACTACCACCCACTCTTCAGGCTTAAGTCTTTTTCTGAATGGTATTATAATGAAACTTTCCCCGTGGGACAACTTGCAAGATGGATGAACCAGCCCTATGAAGTCGTAATGGCCCTGTGTATCGACCTGGCAAACAAAGGCTTCCTTTTCTTTGACAGGCTAAATAATGAGGTAACTATAAAACAAAAACTTTATGATTACATAAACGCCTTCGGGAAAAAACAGGATTATGATGTAATAAGTATCTTCAGTGAAACAAGAAATCCTCTTGACAATGCCACTCTGGACCTGCAAAATTATCAAATGAACATTGAAGGGATACCCAGGATCTTCCTCAGCGATTCACAAAATGTTCGTATTTATCCTTACGACAGAAGCATAATACTTGAAAAAAACAGGTCATTTGAATTTGATGGTGTCGTCCAGGCAGGCATGATTACCGTATTCGGCAACGATTTTAAATTCAGCTATGACACATTCAAGATCAGGTTTAACAAAGTTGATTCCATCATGCTGTCAATTGAAACCGGAGAGTTTAATGAGGAGGGAAGAGCGCTGGCAAGGAAGGTTGAGGATCTTATTCAGATGACAAGGGCCGAACTGCTTATAGACGATCCTCAAAATAAATCCGGGCTGGCCGGCTTGAAACAGTATCCCATATTCAACTCGCACAGAGAATCTTATGTGTTTTACGACAGGATACCGGGGCTCGAAGGAATATATCCCCAGTCTGATTACTTCTTCAGGCTTGAACCTTTCACCTTTGAAAATACAGACAGGCTGAGACCATCTGACCTTGAACTGCAAGGCACCTTCCATGGCGGAAAGATTATTGACACATTAAAGCAGACACTAACCCTCCAACACGATAATTCCCTGGGCTTCAGCTATAATATACCTGAAGAAGGAATGGATGTATACGGCGGAAAAGGAAGGATCCATAAGCGGATAGAAATGAGCAACCAGGGAATGAAAGTAAATGGCAGCCTGAATTATCTGACAGCCTACCTGGAATCGGAAGAATTTTGCTTCTTCCCCGATTCGGTCCTTGCCACTGCAAAAAAAATGACCATCACTTCTAATACTGTCTTCCCTCAAGTGAATGCCGGGCCTGCCGACATTAAATGGTATCCTGATAATGATGAATTTTATTTTCTACCTGCCGCCAACTCTAATTTCAGTATGTTTGATAACGGCACCACCCTGAAAGGAAAACTCCTTCTTAAAAGTAACGGGCTGTCAGGTGAGGGAGAAATAAATCTTAAAGACTCCTATCTCAGGGGATCTGAATACTCATTTAGCCCTTTGTCTATTTATACCGATTCAGCAAGCTATTACCTTAAATCACTTTCCGAATCAGGATTTGCTTTTATAGCTGATGATGCCAGGGTGTCAATCAATTTTGAAACAAATAAATCGGCATTCAGCCTTAACAGCGATTCTTCCATGGTTAAATTCCCTGAAGTGAATTATATAAGTACTATGACAGATTTCGAGTACGACATGCAGGAAAGAGTCCTGACGATGTCCCAGAAAAATAAGGATGGTAAAGAATTAATGAAAGCCGATGAATTACTGAGGCAAAATCCTGATGCCCTTGAAAAACCGACTTTTTTCAGTACAAACATGCTTAATGACACAATCAGTTTCAGCGCCAGTACCGGGAAATACATGCTGGACGAAGAAAAAATAATTGCAGAGAATATCAATTATATTCCAGTGGCCGATGCCCTCATACAACCCGAGAATGGAACACTGGCCATTGGCAGGGGAGCCAGAACCGATCCCATAGAGAATGCTCTCATTGCTATTAACAACAGGCATTTGATTCATGATGCAAATGTTAATATAATAAGTAGCACCAGATATAGTGCAAGTGGCCTGTATGATTATATTGATGAGTCGGGAAGCGTGCAAAGCATAAGCTTTGATGAAATAACCGTTGACTCACTGAGGTCCGAAGGCAAGGGACATATTCCTGCATTCGAAAATTTTATGCTTAGTCCCTGGTTTACCTTCCAGGGAGACGTAAGTTTTACCGGTGATAAGGATCATCTTTATTTCCTTGGAAGTGCCGGCATAGTGCACAACTGCGATAATATCGGGTCTTCGCCCATGAAGTTTGAAAGTGAGATAAATCCCGATATGGTAATGATACCGGTGAGTGACAAGCCCCGGGGCCTTAACGGAAGCCTTATAACCGTGGGATCATATATAACAATAGATTCAACCCATATTTATTCTTCCTTCCTGTCTCCCGGCAAATCGTGGAGCGACACCCCCCTGGTAAAAGCAATGGGCCATATAGTCTACGATAAAGAGGAAGGAAAGTATAAAGTGGGACAAAAGGAAAAACTGGCCAATCCTGCCCTTGCCGGCAGTATTATTACCTTCGACCGGAATACATGTGAAATATACAGTGAGGGTCCGGTCAACCTCGGGCTCGATTACGGACTCATGAATATTAGCAGTGCGGGAAATGTTAATCATAAAACCGATTCAGATATAGTAAGACTTGACCTTGTTGTTGCCTTCGATTTTCATTTCTCCGAACCGGCACTTAATATTATGGCTGAAGAAATAAGATTTATTCCCACCCTCAAACCCGTTGACATCAGCGGGAATAACTATAACCTTGCCATGCAAAACCTCATGGGAGAAGATGCGGCGGCAAGGCTTAAAGAGGAAATGGACCTTTTTGGCATCTCCAGATCACTGCCCGGGGATTTCCAGCCCGAACTGGTGCTCAATGACCTTAAAATGGTCTGGAACCAGGAAGCCCAGGCCTACAGGTCTGAAGGAAGGATAGGGCTGGGCTTCGTGGGAAAACAGGCTATGAACGTTTACGTGGATGGTTTTGTAGAATTGCAGAAAAGACGATCCGGCGATATACTTGATATCTACCTTAAGGTTGATGATGCCACCTGGTACTGGTTCAGCTATACAAGAGGCGTAATGATGTCATTGTCGGGAAATAGCAGTTTTAATACTCTACTGGCAGAAGAGAAAACCGGAAACCGGCGTCATCCTGACCACTCAGTACGCACCCCCTATACTTATATGGTAGGTGTGCAGGAAAGACTTGACGATTTCCTCAGGAAAATGGAAGGGGAAAAGCAGGATGAGGGTGTTGTTGACGATCCTATCAAATACCGTGAATTATAAAAAGAATGCAACTGTTCTATTCAAATAAACTGGAAGCAGGTATATTTACCTTCGATGTAAACGAATCGAAACATATCATTAAAGTTCTTCGCCACAGAACCGGGGATACCGTATATGTTACCAACGGCAGAGGCACTGTATATGAGGCTGGAATAATCAATGATGATCCACTGCAATGCAGGGCTGAAATTAGAGGCACAATGCCTTCATTTGATAAACACGATTATTATCTGCATATAGCAATAGCCCCCACAAAAAATTCAGACAGAATGGAATGGTTTGTGGAAAAGGCAGTCGAACTGGGAATTGACGAAATAAGTCCCCTGGTATGTGAGCATTCGGAAAGAAGAAAAATAAATAAGGATAGGCTTCAAAAAATAACTGTGTCTGCAATGAAGCAGTCGTTTAAATCACATCTTGCAAAAATTAATGATATTGTGAGCTTTCCTGATTTTGTAAAAAGGGAATTTAAAGGTAAAAAATTCATTGCCCACCTGGATAGTGAAATAACAGGCAATAAACTGGCTGTTAATTATTTAAAAGGCGAAAACGCTCTGTTCCTGATAGGACCGGAGGGAGATTTCAGCAGGGAAGAGATAGATCTTGCAATCAGGAATGATTACCTTCCCCTGAGCCTTGGTAATAGTCGTCTGAGAACAGAAACAGCAGGCCTTACAGCCTGCTGCTGGGTATATTTCATAAATCAATGAGCTTTTGATCCGGGCTTCCGCCTGCCCGATTTGCGAAGAGCCTGGTCGATAATCCATTCTATCTGGGCATTTGTACTTCGAAATTCATCCGAAGCCCATTTTTCAATTGCCTTCAGCTTTTCCGGATCAATTCTTAATGCAAATGCTTTTTTCTGACTCATAATCTACTGGTGTAAGGTTCCAGCATTAACTACCGGGGTTGCATCCTTGTCGCCACACAATACAACCATCAGATTGCTTACCATAGCAGCTTTCTTCTCCTCGTCAAGCTCAACTATTTCCTTTTTACTGAGCTGATCAAGTGCCATCTGAACCATCGATACGGCTCCCTCCACAATCTTAAACCTCGCAGCTACTACAGCAGTAGCCTGCTGACGTCTTAACATGGCCCCTGCAATCTCCTCTGAATAAGCTATATAGTTTATTCTCGCCTCTATAACATGAATACCTGCCATCTCAAGCCTTTCCCGTATTTCTTTCTCAAGCTCATTATTTACCTCTTCTCCCCCGCTCCTGAGTGTTATCTCAGCATCCTCATCCTCAAAATTATCATAGGGATAAATACCCGCCAGCTTTCTTATCGCAGCATCACTCTGAACAAATACGAAATGCTCATAATCATCAACCTCAAAGGCAGCTTTATAAGTGTCCTCAACCTTCCAGACAAGAACACATCCTATCTTTATTGGATTGCCTATTTTATCATTTACCTTGATGGTGTCACTGTCAAAATTACGAGCCCGAAGAGATATCTTCTTCCGTACATAAAAAGGATTTACCCAGAAGAAACCATTAAGCTTAACAGTACCCTTGTAAGCACCGAATAATACCATAACACATGATTCATTGGGGTTTACAACAGTGAAACCAACGGCCGTAAAAATGAATAGGAGCGCCAGCACAATGCCAGGCCATATTATTTCATAATAAAATCCCAGGATCGATCCTGCAAGGATTACAAGCGCCACTAAGAGGAACAGGTAACCCGATACCGGTTTAAATGTTTTTTCGTTTGACATGGTTTTAATTATTAGTTTTAAATTATGATATTGTTTTGATATCGCTAATATATCATTATAAATTTAAAAATACAAAAAAAACACGGAAAAACTCCGTGTTTTTATCTAAGGCTAAATAATTTAATATTTGTCAACCGCCCTGTCGATAGCAAGCAAAAGTTTATTTACAATTCTATCGCCAGGTTTTTCGCTTATACTTATAAAACCAGGTATCATTTCCTGCAGGCTGTATTCATAGCCAAAGGCATCTGAGAAAAGGTCCACTGCCGAGGTATCAATCTGGTAATATCGTAAGAACCGGGTAAAATTTTTATCCATAGGCATTTTGTTTCTTTTTATAAAAAACGATGCCACCGGAAAATTATTGTCAGAATCTTAATTAATTGTCAGATTAAGGCTTTTTTCCTCTATCATTTTTCTCATATTGATAAGGGCATACCTCATTCGTCCCAGTGCTGTATTTATACTTACTTCAGTCTGTTCGGCAATTTCCCTGAATGAGAGTCCTGCATAATGACGTAACATAACCACTTCTCTCTGATCTTCCGGCAGCCTCTGAAGGAGGACACGTACATCATTTTTGATCTGTTCCTTTACAAGGCTGTCCTCAATATTATCTTCTGCAAATCTCTTTTCATTTAGAATATCGTTTTCATAATCATCATTGGAAAGCAACCTCATTTGCTTTTCCCTTCTGAAGTGGTCAATGATAAGGTTATGGGCTATTCTCATCACCCATGAAAGGAACTTGCCATTATCAGTATATTTACCAGCTTTTAGCGAATGTATTACCTTCAGGAATGTTTCCTGGAAAATATCTTCAGCAAGGCTTTGTTCTCTTACATAAATGGAAATATACGTAAAGACCTTGTTTTTATGACGACTAATGAGATTTTCTATTGCAGAGCGATTACCATTTATGAACTGCCTTACTAACTCCTGGTCAGTACTGTTTGATATCATTCTTACTCGTATTGGTTAAGAGTAGAATTTTTCTATAGGCAGTTCTCCTTTTTAATTAATGGTTTAGTGAAATACAGACTGCAATTAAATAAAAATAAATTAAAATTAAAAATATTACTTTTGTTGCCCCGGTTATTTTGCAAGAAAGCCATTAATTTTTGTATGACAAAGAGAGTATCGGACCATATCAGTATCAAAGGGGCGAGGGTTCACAATTTAAAGGATCTCAATCTGGATATTCCTCAAAAGAACCTGATAGTAATAACAGGTGTTTCAGGTTCCGGAAAATCGTCTCTTGCCTTTGACACGATATATGCTGAGGGACAGCGAAGGTATGTGGAAAGTCTTTCATCCTATGCAAGGCAATTCCTGGGGCGCATGAACAAGCCCGAGGTTGATTTTATAAGTGGGATACCTCCGGCCATTGCCATTGAACAGAAGGTAAACACGAGGAATCCGCGTTCAACAGTAGGCACCTCGACTGAGATATATGATTACCTGCGCCTCCTGTATGCCCGTATAGGCCGCACATATTCACCCGTTTCAGGCAGGGAAGTGAAGCGACACAGTGTGGATGATGTAGTAACATTCGTGTCAAAGCAAAAACCGGGAACCCGCCTGCTCATTCTTTCTCCTAATACCATACCGGGAAATATTGCTATTGAAGAATACCTGGCCTTCCTGAAGAAACAGGGATTTAACAGGATTAAAGTCAATGATAAAATACTTAAGATAAACGATGGTCACCCTGTTGACATGAGCATCGGGCCTAATCAGGAGTTGCTGGTTGTCATAGACAGGATATCAGTTGATAAGGATGCTGACAATCTAAGCAGGATTGCTGATTCCGTACAAACGGCATTTACCACCGGCAGTGGAAGGTGTATTGTGGAGTCCGAAGACGAGGATATTTTTTTGCATGAGGAGTTTTCCAACAAATTCGAGGCCGACGGCATTGAATTTATTGAACCCAACGAACATCTGTTCAGTTTTAATAATCCCCTCGGGGCCTGTCCTCTGTGTGAGGGATACGGTAAGATAATAGGCATTGACGAGGATCTTGTCATACCCGACCAGAACCTTTCTGTATATGATGATGCCATTATTTGCTGGAGGGGAGAAAAGATGAAAAAATGGAAAGAAAGGCTGATCAGGAATTCCGGTCTTTTTGATTTTCCCATTCATAAACCATGGTACCAGCTTACGGAAGAACAAAAAGCACTTGTATGGGAAGGCAACAGGTACTTCTACGGTTTAAACAAGTTTTTCACTTACCTCGAGAAGAAAAAATATAAAATACAATACCGCGTAATGTTAAGCAGGTACAGGGGTAAGACCAGGTGTCCTGAATGCAAGGGTAACAGGTTACGCAAAGAAAGTTCCTATGTAAAAATCAAAGGCAGGGCACTGCATGAACTCACTGCTATCCCTGTTTCAGAGCTTGACAAATTTTTCAGGACACTCAGGCTAAGCCACCATGAAGAAGTAATAGCCGCCAGGCTTCTTTCGGAGATAAGGTCAAGACTGGAATTTCTGCTTGATGTAGGTCTTTCATATCTCACTCTCAACAGGTTATCCTCAACATTATCAGGTGGTGAATCACAGAGGATTAATCTGGCAACTTCTCTTGGAAGCAGCCTCATTGGTTCCTTATACATCCTGGATGAACCAAGTATTGGCCTGCATCCCCGTGATACCAGGCTGCTTGTGAAGGTTCTTAAAAATCTCAGGGATATGGGTAACACAGTGATTGTCGTTGAGCATGAAGAAGAAATAATCAATGCGGCCGACCAGGTAATTGATATTGGACCTGAGGCCGGCAGGTTTGGCGGGGAATTAATTTTCCAGGGCAGGGTATCTGAACTAGGTACTGCGCAAACACTTACTGCCGAATACTTGTCCGGAAGGAGGGAAATACCCGTACCACCTATACGAAGGCGATGGAATAATCATATCAGGCTCGGCGGGGCCAGGGAAAATAATTTGAAGGATATCGACGTTACCTTTCCCCTCAATACAATCACCCTGGTTACCGGGGTAAGCGGCTCGGGAAAATCGACCCTGGTTAATAATATACTCTATCCTGCGTTAAGGAACATAATTTCAGGTTTTTCGGGTAAACCAGGCAAATTCAGGGATATTGGGGGAGATATTTCCATGCTCAGCGGGATCGAGATGGTCGACCAGAATCCTATAGGGCGCTCGAGCAGGTCAAATCCCGTAACCTACCTCAAGGCTTATGATGAGATACGAAAACTGTTTGCCGAACAGCAGGCTGCCATACAGGGTAACTACAGGGCCTCGCACTTTTCATTTAATATTGATGGCGGGCGGTGCGAAGAGTGCAAGGGAGAAGGAACTATCAAGGTTGAAATGCAGTTTATGGCTGATGTAGAACTTACCTGTGAAGAATGCAGGGGTAAGAGGTTTAAAAAAGAAATACTCGAGGTAAAATACAGGGATAAAAATATATATGATATACTGGAGATGACAATAAATGAATCGATTGAATTTTTCGGTGCATCAAACGGGAAGACAGAGAAAAAAATTGTGTCACGCCTGAATCCTCTTTCAGATGTTGGGCTTGGATATGTTAAACTTGGTCAGTCATCAAGCACTCTTTCCGGTGGAGAAAGCCAGAGGGTAAAGCTTGCCTACTTCCTGGCAAATGAGAAACAGAATAGCCATATCCTGTTTATTTTCGATGAGCCCACCACGGGTTTGCATTTCCATGACATTAACAAATTGCTTAATTCACTTAATGCCCTTGTTGAAAGAGGCAACTCGGTTATACTGATAGAACATAATGTTGAAATAATAAAAAATGCCGACTGGATAATCGATCTTGGTCCGGAAGGAGGGGAAGAAGGTGGATACATAGTTTTTGAAGGGGTTCCTGAAGACCTCATAAAATGCAATGAATCGTATACGGGGAAATGGCTTGCCGGGAAACTGGGGAAATAGAAAAAGGGACCCTTCAGGTCCCTCGAAAAAAATGTTTTCAATAAATCATTTTGTCATGAGCCCAAACATAATAGCTACACAACCGCTGGCAGGGTCATCAGCCACTTCTTCAAAGGTGCTTACCTTAATTACAATTTTAAGTTGCTGGCTGGATTCGAGATTAAAGTCCCATGTCCTGCCATAATCATTATCAGCATTTGAATAGAGGATATTACTGTTGGCATCCATTACCGTAAACTCTATAGCCGGCAGATTATCTGAACCGCATATTGCAAGCCTGTAATCCTGGTCACTGTAAAAGGTTTTATACAGCTCTGCCTCCTCTCCTTCAACCAGGATGGCAGCATGATAATTACCGTCGTGTGTATAAGCCCCAAGCTCTTCTTTACAAATTTTCTTTGCAAAACCCTTGCACTGGGCATTGGTACTGAATACATTAAAGGCAAGGAGCAATGTTAAAATAAAACTTATCTGTACAATTCGTTTCATAATTTCCTATTTTACATAAGATGACCTGATTTCTGCAACTTTACCGGCCAGTTCATCGAAGACTTCCGGTGTCATATCTGTTTCGACGGTTGATTTAAGAACAGTAATATTTGTCTCTTCGTCTATTTCCGGCTTGATATCAGTTGTTTTTATATTTATTTGATCAAAAACCGTCTTTAAGTCTTCCATTTGTTCTGTTATTTCCGGCATGGAGGGATGCTCACTATTATCTTTAAGTAGCTGGAGCATTATACCAATCGATAATTTCTGATCGATGATCCTGCCAACTAATTTGGCACTGTCGAATTCATTTAAATCAACAAGCTGTGTTGCTATGTAAAGGCCTTCCACCCAGCCTCCGACCAGTACTATCGAGGCTATTGCATTTTGTTCATTATCTGCAAGATAGGAGCTTGAGTTCAGGAATGTTTCAGATACAATATCCAGTATTACCTCCCTGTTGTTTATGTTTTCTTCAAGCCTGTTAATTGTTTCCTTATTGATGGCATCGAGTATACCCAGTCCGTCAGCCATTTCCTTGGCTGCAGACATATAATCAATAACCAGTTGTGTCTGGTCATAAAGGCTTGCAAAACTCAGGTCACATGTATAGATACCCAGGTTAAGAGCCATCATCTTATTTGTGGTGTACCTGGTTGTATTTTGTGTGGGGTTTAACAGTCCCTCGTTAAATTCGGCTCCGGCTGACTTTATAAGCATTGCCGATTCGAGTGGGGAAGGAAGAGAATAAAAGATTTTTTTTGCCTGGTCAACATCCTGCAGCACATCTTCATCAATCTCTGTAATCTCCAGAGGTATTTTCTTTTCCGCCTCCTTGCCGCCTGATTTACAACTGTTAAACAGAAGAGTAAAGGTAAAAACAGCTATAAATAAATATAGTGTTTTACATAATAACTTATTCTTCATGATTGAAAGTTTAATTTGCTGGTCTATTTTCCGCCTAATTTAGCACTAAATTTTTATTTTTCAAAGTAATGCAACACACTCAGGCTAATATTATCATGACTGCTGACAGGCAATTGTTTTATTCATATGCAGAGAAATATTTCATGAATTGTGCCCTCTCATATTTCTTGTAATCCTTAAAATTCCTGTAATTTAACATAGCCCTGAATTCATCAACCCGCTTATAGTTCTTTGATTTCATCCATGACTTAAGCGAAGCCAGCAGTTCACTTATATACTCATAACCCTCGCTGTATAATACAGAACATACCTGTACTGTATCAGCACCGGCCAGAAGGTATTTAACAATATCATCACCTGTACGCACACCGGTTGAGGCCGATATGCTTATCCTGTCATTTACTGCAGATGCCATCCCTATCCATCTGAGAACATTTCTTTTATCATCGGCGTTGCTAAATACCGATGCCGGTATTATATTCATGGAATTGACATCAATATCCGGTTCAAAAAACCTGTTGAAGAGAACCACTCCATTTACGCCCCTGTTGTAAAGCTGATCTATGAGGTACAGAAGGTTTGTGAATCTTTGCCCGAGTTTTATTGCAAAGGGGATATCAAGTGTCTCCCTCAGTTTCTCGACCAGGTCAAAATATAACTTTTCAGCCATGACGGGTTTAAGCTCTTTATCAACAGGCATAAAAAACATATTCACCTCCAGGGCATCGGCACCGGCCGACTGGATATTTCTTGCAAAATTTATCCAGTCGTCAGCCGAAACGCAATTGATACTCGGTATAATCGGAATACCTGCTGACTCCTTTGCAGATCTTATAAGTTTCAGATAGTTATCCAGGGAATGTGTTTTGGTATAATATGCTATATAATCTGACGCTTCCGGGTAATCTGATCCTTTGGTCAACATCCCGCTCTGATAATTGATTTGCTCTTCAAATATTGATTTAAGTACCACAGCTCCCGCTCCGTATTCAGCAGCAGCCTTTATTTTATCGATGCTGTCTGTAAGTCCACTACTGCTGACAATTAGAGGGTTACGCAGTTTTATGCCCATATAACTTGTTTCCAGGTTCATCATTTCAAATATTTAATTATCTATTTTACAATACCTTGCCCCAAATATTGCAGTACCAATCCTGACCATTGTGCTCCCTTCTTCCAGTGCTACTTTATAATCCCCCGACATTCCCATCGATATTTCACAGAAATCATCTTTCTTCTGAAAGAAACCTTCTTTCAGTTCTTCAAAGACAGACCTGAGATAAACAAATTCTGATCTTACCCTGTCCATATCCTCTGTAAAGGTTGCCATACCCATTACGCCTCTTATATTTACATTCCTCAGCTCTTCACTGACGCCCGACTCAATCATTTGCCTCGCCTCCTCCACACTAAAGCCGAATTTTGTTTCTTCCCGTGCTATATGAAACTGCAAAAGGCAGTCAATTGTCCGCCCGGCCCTGGCTCCTTCCTTATTTATCTCCCTTAGCAATTTTTCCGAATCAACCGATTCTATAAGGTGGATAAATCCGGCAATATACTTTACCTTATTCCTTTGAAGGTGACCAATCATATGCCATTGGATATCACCGGGGACATGTTCATATTTACCCAACAATTCCTGAACCCTGTTTTCTCCGAAGATCCTGTGGCCTGCCTCATAAGCTTCCATTATATCCTCAATTGTCTTGGTTTTGGATACAGCCACAAGCTTAACATTATCAGGTAGTTCCTTTTTCAGAAGTCTGATATTTTCTGCAATTTCATTCATACTGTAGAAAAACCTAAAATTAAAAAAGCCCCGGTTATAAACCAAGGCTTTTATCACTATTTACATAATCAGTCGAGCAGATGTATGGCAAGGCCACTTCTTAACTTTGGCTCAAACCAGGTAGTTTTGGGTGGCATAATATTGCCTGTATCCGCTATGTTTATAAGTTGTTCCATTGAAACGGGATAAAGGGCAAAGGCAACTTTCATCTCCCCGCTGTCAACTCTTTTCTTCAGTTCACCAAGGCCACGGATACCTCCGACGAATTCAATCCTTTTTGAGCGTCTCAGATCCTGGATATCCAGTATGGGTGACAGTACCCGGCTTGTAAGTATAGTCACATCGAGTGCAGCTATGGGATCAGTGTCGTCATATACATGCTCTTTAGCTTCGAGTTTGTACCATTCTCCTTCAAGATACATTGAAAAGACATGAAGTCTTTCAGGTTTATAGATATCCGGGCCAGGCCTTGTAATTATAAATGATTCTCCAAGCTTTTCAATGAATTCATCTGCTGTATTACCGTTCAGATCTTTTATCAGCCTGTTATAGTCAATTATTTTAAGCTGCTTATCCGGGAAATGCACAGCCATGAAATAATTAAATTCTTCATCACCGGTATACCCTGGATTTTTCTCACGCTTTTCCTTGCCAACAAGGGCTGCGGCAGCCGTTCTGTGATGTCCATCGGCAACATAGGTGAAAGGGACCTTATCCCTGAACAGATTTTCTATTTCAGTAATATGGGCCCTGTCATTTATCACCCAGAAATGATGACCAAATCCATCATCGGCAACAAAATCATATTCCGGTTCCTGATGCCTTACAACCAGATCAACAATTTTATCAATCTCCTTTACTGCAGGATATGTAAAAAATACAGGTTCGATATTTGCATTGTTTGTTCTCACATGAATCATCCTGTCCTCTTCCTTATCCGGCCTTGTCAGCTCATGTTTCTTTATTACCCCATCAAGGTAATCATCAACGGATGCACAGGCTAAAAGGCCATACTGCGTTCTCCCTTCCATGGTCTGTGCATAGATATAGAATTTTGCTTCCTTATCCTGTACCAGCCATTTATTTTTCTGCCATTTAATGAAATTCTCATATGATTTACGGTACACTTCCTCACTATGAACATCAATGCCCTTAGGAAGGTCTATCTCAGCTCTTGTTATATGCAGTAAGGAATACTTATTCCCCCTGGCCATTATCTTTGCCTCATCTGTGCTCATTACATCATAAGGCAGGCATGCTACTTTATCAGCAAGGTCTTTTGGAGGCCGGAGGGCTTTAAATGGTTTAACTATTGCCATATTATATAAAGGAATTTAATTATTAACTATTAAGCCTGAAGGTTTCATCTCCTTCCTCAAGGAAGGCAATAATCTGGCTTGCAGCTGCAATTCCGGCATTGATATTTGCTTCAGCAGTCTGAGCACCCATCTTCTTTGGAGTAAAGAAGTACCTTCCCGGGTATTTCGTTATGATGTCATCACTGCAATCCGGTGCAATGTCAGATAAATAGCTGAAATCGTCCCTTTCAGCGAATACCTTCATTAACTCCTGCTCGTTAATCACCTCTTTCCTGGCGGTATTCACAAGTGTGGCATTCCCCGGCATCATGCTCAGGAGTTTGTAACCTACTGATGCTTTTGTTTGGTTGTTCGCCGGTATGTGAAGCGATACATACTGACAGTTTGAATAAAGATCCTCAACTGTTTTGAGAGCTTTTATTCCATCCTTTTCGATAATCTTATCATCCACGAAGGGATCAAAGGCAAAAATTTCCATTCCAAACCCGCGGGCTATTTTTGCGACATACTTACCCACATTCCCATAGGCGTGTATTCCCAGGCTTTTCCCCCTGAGCTCAGTGCCCGGTTTTCCATTAAATCCGCCCCTGGCCTGGTAAACCATCATTCCGAAAGCCAGCTCTGCCACTGCATTAGAGTTCTGCCCCGGGGTGTTCATTGCAACGATATCCCTGGCGGTACATGCCTCCAGGTCAATATTGTCATAACCGGCGCCTGCCCTTACCACTATTTTAAGCCTGGTTGCGGCATCCAAAACCCCGGTGTCAACTATATCACTTCTTACTATCAGTGCATCTGCTTCCTTTACTGCAGAAAGCAATTCCTTTTTGTCAGTATACGCCTCAAGCAGACTGAGTTCATAGCCTGCATTTTCAAGTTCCTTTCTTATGCCCTTCACCGCTTCTCCGGCAAAAGGTTTTTCCGTAGCTACCAATACTTTCATTATACTCTGTATTTAATTGTTTGCTTCAAAATCTTTCATCGTCTGAATCAATGCTTTCACACTTTCAGGAGGAAGGGCATTATACAGGGAAGCACGGAATCCTCCGACCGATCTGTGTCCCTTTATTCCTATCATACCCCTTGATGAGGCAAATGAAAGGAAATCGGTTTCAAGATCCTTATATTCATCACTCATAACAAAGCAGACATTCATTATCGAACGGTCACTATCCTTGTCAACAGTTGGTACAAACAGTTTATTCCGGTCTATTTCAGCATACAGCATGTTTGCCTTTTCCTCGTTTATTTTCTGCATGGCTTCAAGCCCACCCTTGTCCCTTAGCCACTTAAGAGTCTGTAAAGCAGCATATACGGGCAGTACCGGAGGTGTATTGAACATTGATTCCTTTTCGATATGTGTCCGGTAATCCAGCATGGTGGGTATGGGCCTGTCCACCTTCCCGAGGATTGATTCCTTAACAATAACAAATGTCACACCGGCCGGCGCAAGGTTTTTCTGTGCTCCCCCATATATAATCCCATATTTTGCCACATCAAGTGGCCTGCTGAAGATATCGGATGACATGTCGGCAACCAGTGTCACAGGAGAATCAATATCCTTTTTGATTTCAGTACCATAAATTGTATTGTTTGTGGTAATGTGAAAATAATCAGCATCTTCAGGAATTGTATAGTTCTCCGGTATATAATTGAAATTTGAATCTTTGGAAGAAGCCACCTCAATGACCTCACCAAAAAATTTAGCTTCCTTTATTGCTTTTGAGGCCCATGAACCGGTATTAAGATAGGCCGATTTCTTATTCATCAGGTTCATTGGCACCATGGCAAACTGTGTACTGGCTCCCCCGCCCAGAAAAAGGACATGGTAACCCTCAGGCACTGAAAGTAATTCCTTAAATAATGACTGAGCCTCCTCCATTACTGACACAAATTCCTTACTGCGATGTGAGACTTCCATTATTGAAAGTCCCGTTCCGGCAAAATCCTTTACCGCTTCTGCAACCTTATCAACTGTATACTGTGGTAAGATTGAAGGTCCTGCATAAAAATTATGTTTCTTCATCTTTTTAGTTTTTTCGTTTAAAAAAGTCTTTTATCATATTATCATAAAGCCTTCAGATAAGGTCTATAAGTTTAAATTGAATAATTTACCCTTTACAAGATAAGGGAGTACATCTGTTGAATCAGCTATATGGCAAAAGGGGATACAGTCGTCAAGGCCTTTCTCCCTCAACCTGCTTCTCTGGGCAGCCTTATCAATATAAGAAAGAATATCGGGTTCTGCAAGTTTCCAGAGATCAAGGGCTAAGGTCACCGAGTCACATGATGAGCTGAATTTTTCGCTTTTCAACAGTCTGTCGGCCAGTGCCCCGGCAAAAACCGAATCTTCAAGAGATATTTTACCCTTCCAACCGGCACATAGCAATATAATTTTCCTGTCCTGGTCCAGCAGATATCTCTCAAGGCTGCTGATATTAAGAAAGGATCCTATAAGCACCCGGTAGCATCCCGAAGCCACTTCAATCGACATTGTACCATTCGTTGTGCTGTAGACAATTGTTTGCCCGCGTACCCTTTCCGGAGTAAAATTAAAGGGTGAATTCCCGAAGTCTGCAAACTCCTGAACATAGCCGTCACGTTCGGCAGCCACTCTATATCCCTTCTTTTTATATTCCCTTGCCATCTCCAGGTCGGGAACCGGAATCAGGCATTCAGCACCATTGGCAAAAGCATTGCATATGGATGAGCTGGCCCTGAGTATATCAATTACAACCACTATGGCCTCAGTATCGGCATAACGGTCAAAAATGGCAGGAGTAAGACAAACTTCCAGATTATACCTTGTCATTAAAATCAACTCTTTTTTATCCTTTATAAATTGGAAATTTAACAAGACGGGCTTTCAGATCTTTGTTCCGTACCCTGATAAAAATTTCCGTACCTTCCTTCCAATATCCTTTATTAAGGTATCCCATTCCTATTCCCTGTTTCATCATGGGAGACATTGTTCCGGATGTTACCCTGCCAATATTCTCACCATCTGCATTCACGATTTCGTAATCATGTCTTGGTATTCCCCTGTCAATCATCACAAAACCCTTTAATCGTTTATCAACTCCTTCTTCCTTTTGTTTCAGGAGGAATTCTTTATCCAGGAAGTCCTTTCCTTCCGTAAATTTTGTTATCCATCCAAGGCCGGCTTCTATTGGTGAGGTGGTATCGTCTATATCGTTTCCATAAAGACAAAAGCCCATTTCAAGTCTTAATGTATCTCTTGCCCCCAGACCAATGGGTTTGATGCCGAACTCCTCTCCTGCTTCAAAAACTGCCTTCCATAACCGGGGGGCATCCTCATTACTGACATATATCTCACAACCTCCTGCCCCGGTATATCCCGTTGTGGAAAATATTACCCTGTCGATCCCTGCAAAGGGTATCTCCCTGAAAGTATAATACTCCATGCCAGTAATATCCTCCTCCGTTAATTTCTGCATCGCCCGCATGGCGAGGGGGCCCTGCACGGCCAGTTGTGCTATGGAACCAGATGCATTTTCTATACCCTTTCCCGGTCTTATCCCAAACTTTTCTGCATTATCAACACACCATTTCCAGTCTTTTTCAATGTTGGCCGCATTGACCACCAGCAGGTATTTCTCTTCACCGAACCTGTAAACAAGAAGATCATCCACTATCCCTCCTTTCCCGTTGGGAAAGCAGGAATACTGGACCTTGCCATCGACAAGTGATGCCACATCATTTGAGCTTATATATTGAAGAAAATTAAGCGCTTCCGGTCCGCTTACCCAGAATTCGCCCATATGGGATACATCAAAAACGCCTACTTTTTCCCGGACGGTAATATGTTCATCATTTATACCTGTATATTCAACCGGCATATTATAACCTGCAAAAGGTACCATTTTGGCTCCCCTCTCTTCATGAAATTTTGTAAAAGCAGTATTTTTCATTGCTTAAAATATTTTTTATTAAATTTTTTTATAGAATTATTTCCTCTCTATCTAAATAATAATCAAGGCCACCCGGTTTATCTTCTGATCATCAGCGTGTCAGGCTTCAGGGCAGTTGCATTTCTGGTGACGGAAAGGCTATCATTATTTGCTTTTTGGGGAACACCGGTAGTTCGCTTCAGAACAAGCCTGTAAATATCAAAGCCCCCGTAACCTCCAGGTCTGTCACTCGCCAGCCATGATTCATCTCCGTAAAAAACCCCGGGCCTGTAGAACATGTCATTTGATTGTGAATTTACAGGCAGCCCTAAATTAAACGGTTCCGACCACAAACCTACTTCATCCTTCACAGACATATATATGTCGTATCCTCCAATACCCCCGGGCCTGTTTGAACTGAACCAGATGGTATCCCCTCCAGGGGATACATGCACCGACTCTTCATTCAGTTCTGAATTGACAGGGTTACCAAGGTTAAAAGGCTCTGTCCATTTATTCTTTCCTACCCTTGTAATATAATAAATATCACGACCCCCGAGGCCCTTCCCCATATCACTGGTGAAGAATATTTCATTATTATCCTCCGTAATTGATATGGAAGTCTCCCTGTACCTGGTGTTACAATTTATGCCGGGCTTATGCGGGCTGCTCCATTCGCCGTCTTCATATTCCGATAAAAGGATATCGCCATTCCCTGTATAACCCGCGTAAATATACATCAGTTCTCCAGGGGCATCAACCGCCAGAACACCTTCGTTCAAAGGACTTGCCAGGTTGTCACCTGCCGGCCCGGCCGGATTCCATTTGTTATGTTCCCCTGTTGCCACAAAAATATTCTCGTCCCACTTCATGTCTGAATTCTGGCGCTTCCTCTTTTTATCGATTATTCGCCTTGTCGTGAAATACAATAATCTGCCTTCATTGGTCAGTACAGGAGAATAATCATCATATTCCGAATTCACATTTCCCCCGGCATTAATTAATTCAGTATCCACTTCATTGGCTGACATTTCTATGGCTTTGTTGCACTGATTGACAAGCTTATTTACTTCAGGTCTGAAAGTGCCTGACTCATGGAACCTGTCAGAGTACATATTATAATAGTCGATAGCCTTGCCGTAGTCTCCCCTTAAATGATAAGACTTTCCGGTTAGTAAAAGAATATCCTCGGCAACATCAGGGTTGAGCTCATAAGCCCTGAGAAAAAAATCAAGAGATTTCACAGGCTCTCTTCCCAGGAGATAAGCCAGCCCTATCTTATAATTTAATTCGGCATTATTACTGTTATAATCACTGGCAAGAAGGTAACATATAACTGCCTGTGGATACATCCCCACCCCTGCTTTAAATAGTTTATCTCCTTCCTTAAGGCTTTTCCATGCATCCCTGAAACCCTCATCCGCTGCTTTAAAATCGGACCTTGAGACCTGCAGGGTTTCCTGGCCCGATAAATTCATCAGTGGCAACACTATAATTATGATAAGCACACATAAATGTTTTTTCATTGTTAGACTGTTTTGAGGCCTAAAAATAGTAATTATCTGGATGATTAAGGCCGCGGCAGGAAAATAATTCCCTAATTGCTATCCTCTTTTTGATTTTTGTTATTTTTGTTTAGTAATATATTCTAATCAATATGGAATTTAAGATTGTTAATGTCGGATACATAGAGGAAGTATGCGATAAATCACCAGAGCTTATCAGAGAGATGATAGACATTTTCAGGGATCAGGTCATGGAATTCAGTGATGAAATGGAAAAATTATTTTCAGAAGACAGGTATTATGATCTCGGAATGCTTGCGCACAAAGCAAAATCCTCGGTGACCATAATGGGAATGGATGATCTTGCAGGCGAGTTGAAAGAACTGGAACTCAACGCCAAAGAAGGGATCAAAACTGAAACATACAAGAATTGCATCAGCAGTTTTGTAAACCAGACAGGTGAAGCCCTGAAAGAGCTTGACACTTACCTTGAAAAATTATAGCAGCTACCATGCTTACTATTGAAAAGCTTGATAATAATATCGATCGTGTAAGTTTCAACAGGCTTGAGAAGTTAAATGCCCCTGTAGCTGATGATATAAAATCTGAACTGATCAGGATGTTTGACGCCCCGAATGCAAAAATCGTCATCGACCTTGATGGAATAAAATATATTGACAGCTCCGGCTTCGGTTGCTTCCTTACTGCAATGAAGGCTGCCAGGAATAATTACGGGAAGCTGAAAATCTGCAATATTGAACCCGAGGTGCTTACCGTCTTTAAAACCCTGCAATTACATACAATCATAGATCTTTATGACGACCTCGATTCATGCCTGAATAGTTTTTAAATATAATTAACGGTTGATACATTCTGCCCTATTGCTCTTATCTTTGATCTAAACAAGCTATATGGAAAAAATTGTTTGGAAACCCGGAACAATGATTTACCCCCTGCCCGCAGTTATGGTAAGTTGCGGAAAAAACCCGGAGGAATATAATATTATTACTGTAGCCTGGACAGGAACAATATGCTCAGACCCGCCAATGTGCTATATCTCAATCAGACCATCGAGGCACTCATATGAAATTATCAAGCGTAACCGGGAATTTGTTATTAACCTGACAACAGAAAAGCTGGCATGGGCTACAGACTGGTGCGGGGTTCAATCAGGACGTGATCATTATAAATTCGGTGATATGAAACTTAGCCCGGTAAAAAGCATTAAAGTTGATGCCCCGGCAATTGCGGAATCGCCCGTAAATATTGAATGCAGGGTGACCGATATTATTGAGCTGGGCATCCACCATATGTTCATCGCAGAAGTGCTTACGATACAGGCCGATAAGGAATATTACAATACTGAAACAGGGGCTTTCAGACTGGACAGGGCAAAGCTGATAAGTTATCAGCACGGCAAATATTATAAAACGGGAGAAATGATAGGGAAATTCGGTTATTCCGTGAAGAAAAAAAGAAAAAGAAGATAGCAAACAAGGCCCTCCACTGACTGAGACATACTGACAGGTAAAAATGATGCTTTTAGGAAAATAAGACATATTTTAGTATTTTCATTTTAATTTTGAAAACCTTGTAACTTCCACCTTAAATGAGTGAAAAGATTCTTAAGGCACTGATGCAGCTCTTTGCTATAATAGCAAGACCCGAAAGCAGCGAGAAAGATCGCAGAAGTGTAGTTGAAGCCTTCCTGAGACGGCAACTGAATGAAGAAGTGGTAAAAGAATACCTGGAGGCCTTTGATCAGTTCTACCGTGAAGCACAGGAGAAACAGAAGAAAGGTGTATACAAGAAAAGACAATCAGCAGTTTCCGTAAGAATACTGAAGATAACCAGCCAGATTAATACCCAGCTCACACAGAACCAGAAAATAATTGTACTTGTCCAGCTTTTTGAATTCTGTAAGTCAGACGGTACCGAAGTCACCCCTGAAGAAATAGAATTTATAAGGGCTGTAGCAGATTCATTTTATGTTGAAATAGCCGACTTTGAATTGATGCGCCGCTATGTTCTGAACGATTTTTCGGATATGCCCGATACTAACCACATACTTATTATTGATAATAAAAAGGATGAGCCCGGTGAATCAATTCTGCATATGAGCAACGACACAATCAAGGGGCAAATCTGGGTATTGGAGGTGGCTTCAGCCAATATGCACCTTATAAGGTTCACGAATATGGCTGAGCTGTATATGAACGGGCAATTGCTGCAGGAAGATAAGGTCTATCCCTTCAACCCCGGTTCATCGCTGCGCGATCCCAAGTCTACACCATTATACTACAGCGACATAGTAAGTAAATTCAGGAGAGATGAGCTTAAGGCCTCCAGGGTGGTTTACGAGGTAAGAAAAATAGAATACAGGTTCAGGACAGGTGACACCGGTATCCATAAAATGTCGTTCGAGGAAGAATCAGGAAGACTGGTGGGTATAATGGGCTCTTCAGGAGCAGGTAAATCAACCTTGCTTAACGTACTGAACGGTATTAATGCGCCTGATAGTGGCGAGGTGCTGGTAAATGGCATTAGTATACACAGTGAATCTGAAAAAGCCGAGGGTCTTATTGGTTATGTATCACAGGATGACCTTCTGATAGAGGAACTTACCGTATACCAGAACCTTTACTATAATGCCAGGCTATGTTTCGACAACCTGACTGAAGAAGAGATACATAAAAAGGTCTCGAACACCCTGAAGAACCTTGGTCTGTATGAAATAAAAGATATGAAAGTCGGATCTCCACTGAACAAAAAAATTAGCGGAGGACAGAGAAAAAGACTTAACATCTCACTTGAACTCATACGTGAACCACCCATTCTGTTCCTGGATGAACCAACATCGGGCCTATCATCACGCGACAGCGAAAACATACTCGACCTCCTCAAGGAACTGGCCCTTAAAGGCAAACTATTATTTGTAGTTATTCACCAGCCCTCAAGTGATATATTTAAAATGTTCGACAGGCTGGTAATACTGGATACCGGGGGATATATCATATACAACGGGAATCCCATAGAGTCAATAATATATTTTAAGCAGCGAACACACCAGGCTAACTATAATGAAAGTGAATGCCATGTATGCGGGAATGTGAATCCTGAACAGGTATTCAACATTGTGGAATCAAAGGTACTTGACGAATATGGTAAGGCGACAAATGTGAGGAAAATATCACCAAAGGAATGGAATGCATATTATATTGAACATATTCAAAAAATTGAAAAGAAACTGGAACCCGGGCATGGGGTGCCGGAAGTGGACTTTAAAATACCCGGGCGATTCAAACAATTTCTTGTATTTATAAAAAGGGATATCCTCGCTAAGCTCTCCGATAAACAGTACCTGATGGTAACTATCCTGGAAGCGCCCATACTGGCATTCGCCCTGGCTTTCCTGATAAAATACTTTGATGAGAGCGCATCCAATGTCAAATATACCTTGCTTGAAAACAGTAATCTGCCGGTTTACCTTTTCATGTCAGTTATAGTGGCAATTTTTATGGGCCTTACAGTTAGTGCGGAAGAAATTATAAAAGACAGGAAGATATTAAAAAGGGAAGCCTTCCTTAACCTCAGCTGGAACAGTTACCTCATGTCAAAGGTATCGGTGCAACTTCTGATATCTGCCGTCCAGGCTTTTGCCTTTGTGCTGGTAGGTAACGGGATAACAGAAATCAGGGGAATGTGGTTTGAATACTGGCTGGTACTCTTTTCATGCTGGGCCAGCGCTAACCTCCTGGGCTTGCTTATCTCTGACAGTTTTAAGACAGTTGTCACAATTTATATGCTCATTCCCTTCCTGGTTATACCTCAAATCATTTTAAGCGGTGTTATAGTAAAGTTTGAGAAATTGAATCCCAATATATCGTCTCCTTCTGAAATACCCTTTTATGGTGAACTTATTGTGGCCAGGTGGGGATACGAAGCCCTTGCCGTAAAACAGTTCATGGATAATGATTATGAGAAACAGTTCTATGAGTATGATAAAATCATGAGTATTGCCAACTATAAGAAGATATACTGGTACAATGATCTGAAACAGAGAATCAGCAAACTTGAAAACGGGCTGGAAAGAAAGAATTACGACGATGATTTTAAAAAAGACCTTCTGGTATTGAGAAACGAAATTGCAAAAGAAATGGAAGCCGTCCCCATGCTGAAATTCAATTCCCTTGATGAACTTATACCTGAAAGAGTGACCGGAGATGCCATTGCCGAGGCAAAGAGATATATTGAAATCCTTAATAACAGCTATAAAAACATATACAATAAAAACTTCAATGAAAAAGACCTCATTATAACAGCAGCTATGGATGAAGACCCGGAGGCTTTCATTGAACTTAAGGAAAAACACTTTAATAACAGTCTCGAAGAATTTGTTACAAATGAAAAAGAGGAAAAAAGAATTATTGAATATAAGGGGGAGTTGATACAGAAAATGGATCCTATATTCAAGGATCCGGACCATCCCTTCATTAAGGCACATTTCTATGCCCCAAGGAAACTGGTCTTTGGTAATTTTGCAGACACCTTCTGGGTTAATGTTGTTTTTATATGGCTATGGACTTTAATAACCTACCTGGCATTGTATTTCAGGCTGCTGAAAAGAATTCTTGATTCAATAGAAGAATCCTCCGAAAGGAGAAGGGCAAAAAGCTGATAAATGAAAAGGGGACTGCCCTGCAGTCCCCTTTGCTTTATCTTAATACCGATCCGGATGCAATGACTCCAGCTAGTCTGCAGTCTCAATCATTTCGAACGGAACTCTTATGATTGACTCGTAATCTTCACCCGCTTCCAGCATATCCTCATCATCTTCTTCATAATACCACTTTATTTCAACATCATTCCTGGCCTTGTGAATAATTTCCAGCTTCTTGAAAACATCAAGGATGCATTTTGAGGAGCTGGTATTGAAATATTCCAGTTTCACTTCAACAGTGGTCTTTGGCAAAGGATTCTCCTTGTATTTGTCAAGCCAGTCGACAAGAGGCTTATAAAACTCAACCGAATTTTCGGGTATTGACCTTCCCTCAAGCTTAAAAACACCTGCTCCTGAATCAAAATGAACGGTTGGTGTTTTTGGTGTTCCTTCTATGATGATCGGTTCCATTTTGAAAAATATTTTAAGTTTATTAATTATCCTGTAATGAATTTATATCTATTGATAAGCGGAAAAAAGCATACTCCTTATTATAATCAAGGAACTGATAATCCAGTTCATTTCCTGTTTTGCGAGCAATATCCACTAATCCCAGTCCTCCGCCTCCTTTGGGAGTTATTTTCTGGTGATGGAGTATAAACTTGTAAAATTCCTTTATCTCTTGAATACTTGACTTATTTATTTTATCAAGCTTATCGGCAAGCTGCTTTACCTTGTTTTTTTTCACAAAGTTACATGTGGTTATATTATAACCGGAGCTATTCCTGTTAACCACTATCATGCCAAACCTCCTTGATCCCTGGTCTTCAAAATCACCGGGAACCGGGTCTGCATGATGATAGAGGTTCTGAAGGCTTTCAACAAGTACGTTATAAACTTTCTTTCTGATTTTTGAAGGGTCATTGGCCTCTTTAGTTTGACGTTCGACTGAGTCGAGAATTAAATTTATAACCTCTGAGCTAATATCACCTTTGTAGGAGAAAATAACATCATCAGTCAACAAGTTCCGGAAATAATTCTCTACATTAAGGCTCATCAGCTTCTGTTTGAATGGGCTGGTTAAAAACTTCAGCAAATATAAAAAAAATCTCAAGTCCAAAAAATTTACCTTCCGGGCTTTTGATAAAATTTAATCCTGGTGATATTAAGGAGCCTGAACTGTTTATAAACGTTATTTTTTGCCTTTCATGCTGCCGGGGTAAAGTTCATATTTCAGAAGCTTTACTTCAAGTTTACCATTATATAATGTATATTTTGCGGCGGGTCGGAGACCTATCCTTTTCAAAGCATCAAAATTCGAACTTAATAACCACGCCGTTGAACCATGGTAAACGTGTTTTAACCGTTCTCCGATACCGGAATACAGGTTTTCAATATCGGGATTTTCCAGCCTTTCACCGTAGGGTGGATTCATTATTATTGTAAAGCCGCTTTGCTCTTCCGCACCGGAAGCAAGAAAATCTGCCACCTCCGTCCGTATTTCTGATTCCAGGCCCGCCTTACGTATATTCGCCCTGGCTATTCTTATGTTGGCCGGTGAAATATCTCTACAATATACCGGAGTCTTTATTGGTCTGGTTTTAGCTTCCTCCTCCCGGCGTATTTTCTTAAAGAGTTCATTATCAAAATCAGGCCAGCTCATAAAACCAAAATGTTTCCTGTACTTACCGGGAGGTATGTTCCCGGCCATCAGTGCTGCCTCTATTCCCAGGGTTGCTGACCCGCACATGGGATCAAGCAGGGGTGATTTCATATCCCAGCCGCTGATCATTATTATTCCTGCTGCCAGCACCTCGCTTAACGAGGCTTCCGTATGGCTGTGCCTGTAACCTCTTTTAAAAAGGGGAATCACGCTTGAATCAAGGCTTATATTAACCTGCTTCTCGCTTATGTGACAGTTAATGACTATATCCGGGTTTTTAGAATCCACAGACGGACGCCTCCTCATTATCTTCCTGAACCTGTCGGCTATAGCATCCTTAAGCAATAAGGCCGGGAAAGCAGTATGATTAAATAATGAGGAATTCACAACCGGCACTACCATGAAGGTCTGACCGATTCCCATGATTGTTTCCCAGGGATAGTCTGTTGATTTACGGTAAAGATCTTTCGCTTTTGCAATACTGAAACTGTCGAGGGCTTTTAACACTGACATTGCCGAACGCAAGCTGTAATTTGCCCTGTATATCATCTTCTGGTCACCCTTAAAACTTACTGATCTTCTTCCCTTTTCAATATCAACGGCTCCCATATCGGCAAGTTCCGCCGCTAAAACATCTTCCAGTCCGTGCAGGGTTTTTGCCAGTAAATTATACATTAATCTCATATCAGCTTCTCAGGAGAGAAAGAAATTTATTGTTGTCACTTATTATTTCAAGGGCTTTATCAATGACATTGTCATCCTGGTTTACTATTTCGTAATACTCTGACATATCCCATATATCTCTAGCAACCAGACCTTTGAGTACCATCCTTATGTGCTTTCCTGAAATTATATATTCTTCTTCCACAAAACTGACACCCATTTCGTTTCCCAGTTTTATCAGTTCATCAATATCAGAATCTTTGAAAGAAAAATTATCACGGAACTGATCAAAAGACTGGTATTGCCTGGTAAGCCTGTTCCGGTTACTGTCCACAAAATCCAGTGAAAACTGTGTTATTACATTCTTATTTACAAGGTCCCTGTAATAATCAGAATACCCGCTGGTATCCATGGGTACAAATATATCAGGCATAATACCTCCTCCTCCGAATACCTTCCTTTCATTTATCAGGGTATTGTATTTTAATGAATCGGGAAAAATTATGCTGTCGGCAGATACCATTTCCCCATTTGTAAATCTTGAATAAAAATCGGTCATGTATTTTTCCACGCCCTGGTCATAGGGCCTCTGGATAAGACGGCCCGAAGGAGTGTAATACCTTGCTACGGTTAGGCGTACAGCCGAACCGTCGCCCAGGTTAAAAGCATTCTGCACGAGGCCTTTTCCAAAAGTCCTGCGCCCTAAAATCAGTCCCCGGTCCCAATCCTGGAAAGCTCCTGCCACTATCTCACTTGCAGAGGCCGATCCCTCATCAACCAGGACAATAACCCTTGCTTTATTCATCTTTCCGCCTTCCTTAGTATAAAAATCCTGTCTTTGCGTTCTCAGCCCTTCCAGGTAAACAATCAGTCTTTCTTTTTCAAAGAAATGGTCACAAACTCTTATTGCTGCTTCAAGATATCCGCCTGTATTACCTCTCAGATCGATGATAAGGTGTTCCATATTTTTGCGGATAAGGTCATTTACCGCATCATTGAATTCCTGCTCTGTGGTCAGTGAAAAATTACTGAGCTTAATATAACCCACATTATCAGCTGCCATATAGGAGGCCAGCAGGCTGTTAACGGGCAACTCGTCACGAATAATCTCATATTCCATAATCCTTTCAGTACCTCTTCGAAAAATTCCGACCCTTACAAGGGTTCCCTTATCGCCCAGCAACCTCTTCCTTACCCCGGTAGTGCTCATTCCAATACCTGCAACATTCTCCCCGTCAATTGTCACTATACGGTCACCGGGCCGAAGGCCTGCCTTTTCTGACGGTCCGCCGGGCATAGGGGCGATAACAAGTATTGAGTCATGTAGTATATTAAATTCAATGCCAATTCCTTCAAAGCTGCCTTCCAGACGCTGGTTTATCTCCTCCAGTTCCTCAGCCGAAATATACACAGAATGAGGATCAAGGTGCTTAAGCATCTCAATTATAGCCTCTTCCGTAAGCTTTGCCTGATCTACACTGTCAACATAGAATGCTTCCACCAGGGCCAGTGTTCTTCCAAATTTCATAGTCTGGTCTGAAAACATCTGCCCTTTCATCTCAAGGCCTGCGAAAATGACCATCAAGGCTAACAGTATCCCTAATCTTCTGCTCATATTCAATATTTTTATTTCAAAAACCTTCATTGTCCACCAGTTATCTAATGATCTATTTACCGGAGAGTTTATTCCCACTCTATTGTTGCAGGAGGTTTTGAACTGATATCATAAACCACCCTGTTAATTCCTTTAACTTTATTTATAATGGCATTTGAGGTCTGACTCAGGAAATCGTAAGGCAGATGCGACCAGTCAGCAGTCATTCCATCAGTTGATTCCACGGCCCTGATGACGATCGTATTTTCATAGGTTCGTTCATCTCCCATAACACCCACTGATTGCACCGGGAGAAGGATTACTCCTGCCTGCCATACCTTGTCATACAGTCCGGCTTTCTTCAGACCTTCAATAAATATATCGTCAGCCTCCTGCACCATACGTACTTTTTCTCTTGTTACAGGCCCCAGTATCCGTATGGCCAGGCCCGGGCCGGGAAAGGGGTGACGATTTAAAATTATATCAGGCATACCCATTGCCATGCCAACTTTTCTGACCTCATCTTTAAAAAGAAGTTTCAGTGGTTCTGCCACTTTAAGCTTCATAATTTCGGGTAAACCGCCGACATTATGGTGTGACTTTATAGTAGCTGAAGGACCATTAACTGAGACTGATTCAATAACATCAGGGTAAATTGTGCCCTGGGCCAGCCATTTAACATCCTTTACTTTTGCCGCTTCTCTTTCAAATACATCAATAAAGACCCTTCCTATTATCTTTCTCTTTTTCTCGGGATCACCCTCCCCTTCAAGTTGTTCAAGAAATTCGTCAGCAGCATCTATATCCCTGACATTCAGTCCCAGGCCCTGGTAAGAATCCAGGACTTTGCTTATTTCATTTTTTCGCAACAGCCCGTTATCAACAAAGATACATGTGAGGTTTTTCCCTATTGCCTTATTTAGAAGGTAGGCAGCCACCGAAGAATCAACACCCCCGCTGAGGCCCAGAACCACTTTGTCGGTTCCAAGGGTATCTTTCAGTTCCCTTACTGTTGATTCTACAAAGGAAGCAGGCGTCCATGTCTGTTCACAAGCACAGATGCCGAGGACAAAATTTGAAAGTATATCCCTACCCTGCACAGTATGGTATACCTCGGGATGGAATTGAATTCCCCAGGTATCTTCGCCTTCTATACGATATGCGCCGACGCGTACATCATCAGTTGATCCTATTACCCTATAATCAGGAGGTATTTCCTCAATTGTATCACCATGTGACATCCATACCTGGGTACCGCTTTCTATATTTTTAAACAGGGGATCGGCATTGTTAAGATATATCATTTTTGCCCTTCCGTATTCCCTGGTATTTGAAGCATGCACCTTCCCTCCGAAATTATGGGCAAGATGCTGTGCCCCGTAACATACACCCAGAAGGGGTTTTTTACCTTTTATACTGCGCAGGTCAGGCACAGGGGCACCCTCATCCCTAACAGAAAAGGGACTTCCCGAGAGGATAATGCCCCTGACACTGTCATTCGGTTCCGGGAAATGCATGTAAGGATGAATCTCACAGTAAACGTTAAGCTCCCTGACGCGACGGGCTATCAGCTGAGTATACTGTGAGCCAAAATCAAGTATCAAGATCTTTTCCTGCACCTTGGTTTCTCTTTGCAATTTGAAGTGCAAAGATAAGGATTCTTTTATTTGTTAGGCCTTTATTCAAACCTGAATTACCGAGCCTTCTTCAGCTGCAATGGTTTGTGGAAATATTTTTCTTGCTTCTTCCAGGAGAATACTCACATCCCTGTACCTCGCTGAAAAATGGCCTATGATCAGTTTACCTGCTCCTGCATCCCTTGCTATCATGGCTGCCTGTTCCGAAGTTGAATGCCCCGTTCTGACAGCCAGTTCCTTGTTTCCGGAATCAAAAGTGGCTTCATGATACAGCAGGTTAACATCACGGACAAAGTCCGAAAGTCTCATGAAATATGCCGTATCGCTACAATAGGCAAAAGATCTTGGTTTCGGGGGGGGCGTGCTTATTTCACTATTGCGTATAAGATTTCCGTCAGCATCGTAAAAGTCGGCTCCCTTTTTTATTTTATGTATCTCCGACAAT
>Ga0190358_1000005_pt1 | contig 134182 bp, 126 predicted proteins | sample 48721812_MG_FD_161666 | JGI IMG/M metagenome (GOLD analysis project Ga0190358, IMG submission 161666) | Hydrothermal vent microbial mat bacterial communities from Southern Trench, Guaymas Basin, Mexico - 4872-18-1-2_MG | ecosystem: Environmental > Aquatic > Marine > Hydrothermal vents >... | reverse complement strand
TATAATAACCTTATTATTTAGTAACTACTCAGCTTTTAATAGCTCATAACTATTCAGGGCTTACGCGTGAAATTGCCCCTACATATACTCCGCACGGTCAAATTTTCGGCTTTTTGTAAGGGCGAATCCATGTGTTCGCTTGAGCCCGGCACCTTCAAAAATGTTAGGAGCAACCATATAATAACCTTATTATTTAGTAACTACTCAGCTTTTAATAGCTCATAACTATTCAGGGCTTACGCGTGAAATTGCCCCTACATATACTCCGCACGGTCAAATTTTCGGCTTTTTGTAAGGGCGAATCCATGTGTTCGCTTGAGCCCGGCACCTTCAAAAATGTTAGGAGCAACCATATTGGAAGTCCCGCCTAACGGAAGAATTAATCATTATCCATTTGTAAAGAAGACTGCATTTGTTCAACTTTAACTTTTGGCATCAAAATTTCATCGGCATCATCAATATCTACCATCTGCCCACTCACATCTTCCAAAGGCAGTTCAAAATCATTCCATCCCTTCACACCGGTTTTTAACGACTTGACTGAATGATAACCCATCATTTGCATTGTATAAGCTGCAAGGACACTACGTTGACCGGAACGGCAAATCACAATAATCTCTTTTTCCCGTGACCCGACAAGTTCAGGTCTAGTATCATCATAACCGTAGTCACAAGCGGGTTCTAAAATGCCACGCGGTACATTCATAGAGCCTTTTATATGTAAGGTATCAAATTCATAAGGCTCACGTATGTCAAGTAACAGCGGGGCATCTTGTTCAGTTACTATCTGATCTTGTAAATCCCAAGGGAACACTTCATCGACTGAATCAAGACAGTCATTAATAATATCTTGGAAACTTTTTTTCATGGCTACGTCACCTATGTCAGAAAATAAAGTACCTTGTTAAAAATCAATATATTTATCCAGACAAATTTTTGCTTGCCAATCAAATGTTGCCTGACAAAATTTTAGGGATAATTATAATTAAGTATATCAATTTATGTTATGTCAATATTAGTATATTCTAATATACAATATTATAGAAATAAAAAATCCAATTTTCAATTTTCTAGCAAAAATATTGATAACTATTAACAATACCTTCGCTAAATTGTAAAAATCGTCAATTTCGAGCACCCGTAAATTTGTAAGTTATTGATTTTACTAAAAATAAAAAAAGTATTTTTAACAATGGCTATATTTTTAAATTGGCGAAAATATTGTATTAACATTCATTTGATAAAAGAACTTAAATTAACAAAAAATCAATACATTGGGTTTCGCAATCAAAGCAAAATAGAGTTGACAAAAGAAGCTTAAATACAATATCATAACCAATTGTCACTTTTGAGGATGGAATAATGGGTTGATCGTTCCCATGTTTTGATTTATTGACATTTATCAATAGATGTTAATATTTAACAACAGAATTACAATCTGAAAACTTTGATTAACTGATGAAAGAGGTAAGTATAAACCATGGATAAAACTTATTACGATGCCGTCACTGAAATGGAAAAAACGCAAGTCAACCGTGAGTATGTGCTGGGTTGGATGGGAGGCTATTTACAAAATCCCATGCGTGAAGAACAACGCCTGAATGAAACTTACGAAGCTGGTTATGCTGATGGCAATGAGGGCAATACAGGTAATTTTGCCCAATGGCTCAAAAAATAAATTAGTATAGAAACCAAGTTTTTCAAAAACTTGGTTTCTTTTTGATATATTCTCTAAACAAGCCTTCACTGAGTTAAGGAGAACATCATTTATGCCGAATGTCCGCATGTACTGTACAAATATTTGCCCTTTTTGCATGAAGGCCGAACGCTTACTAAATCTAAAAGGGGTACAAAAAATACAAAAAATATTGGTAGATATAAACCACCAAGAAATGGAAAACATGATTAAAATCACCAAACGGCGCACAGTACCCCAAATTTTTATTGGAGATAGACATGTGGGCGGTTATGATGATTTGGTTGAACTGGATTTAGAAGGAGAACTTGAGTCCTTACTATGTTAGTCATACCATTATTAATAAATATTGTAACTACTCAGCTTTGAGATAAATTTCAAGGTTAAAAGCTAAAATCTGCTCTAGCCGCCTAAGGAAGGTGCCTGAAATAACTTCGACAACTAACCTGTCATGTTTGAACGAAGTGTTTTAAAAGTGATTTTGTGCACATTCCTATACTGCACACGGGCATAACTTAAACTTTTATGTAGCCCATTGAAAAAAGTTTTTCAGGCAAAAGTTTGTTACAGCAAAGAGTATAAGTAGTTTAACTGGCTTCAGCATACCTTAGTTTTTAGCCTTGAGATTTATCTGAGTAGTTACTAAATATCATCAAAAGTTATTTTAATTTTAAATGTTAACCTTAAATGTTAATCTATTTCGAATTAATGAATTGACATTAAGATTTTAAATAATATTTAAAATACCACTAAAATAATAATCAAGTACAGTTTTGAGGTGTTGTTAATAATCACTTATTGATTGACTTTTAATGACTTTATATTGCATTTAAATCTATTGAATTGTACTAAATTTCATGATAGCATATCGCTATATATGTGATAAAAACTTAGATTAAATGTGGTAAATAAGTTACACTGAATAAAATTTTGATGACAACACGTATGAAACAGAGTTAAATTTTTAAATAGTCTATACTAATCATTAATTTGGGTAGTTACTAATTTTGAACTTGATAGACGTTGCTGAAGAATAATTTAACTTAGGAATGAAGCTTTAATAACAGAAGAAACTTTCAAGCCAAACCTGACAGGTTTTAAAAACCTCGAAAGTATATTATTCAATTCTCATTCCTAGGAACGAAGTTTCACACTACAAACCTTTTGGAATTTATTTGAACAACTATCAGTGATTAAATTGAAACACCCAGAATTATTGGCTTAGACTTTTGTTTCAATGTGAAGCCGTCGTGTTTGGAATTTTAAATTTTTCTTTTGATGTCAAATTAATCATCACAATAAGGAAACTTAATTTATGTTTGATTGCTCTGGTCGTAAGATATTAATCGGGCTAGTCACGGGTACTCTGTTGTCAACAGCAGCGTTTTCCGTTTTGGCTGCCAATGATAAAACTACTCATTATCTTCTTGATTCTCAGGGAAAACCGGTGTTGACAAAACGGGACGAATGTGTCCAGACCCCTAGAACAGCTAACACGCCAAATCAGCCGTTTGAAATTTGCGGTGATGTTTTTGACCGAGATAAAGATGGTATAATGGATGACGAAGACGTTTGTCCCGATAACACGCCTGAAGAAATATCAAAAGGTGTTAACCAAAGTGGCTCTAAGAAAGGCTGTCCTATAGATACCGACAATGACAGTGTCCAGAATTATCGTGACGATTGTCCAGAAAACACGCCTTTAGAAATTTCTAAAGGTGTCGATTCACGCGGTTGTCCGCTAGATACAGATCAGGATGGTGTGCCTGATTATAGAGACTTGTGTCAAAATACACCTTATGGTGCTGCGGTTGATGAGCATGGCTGTGCTATTATAGACGAGAAAACAATAGACGTAGTCCTTGCCGGCGATGTGACTTTTGCCTTTGATAAGGTTATTTTAACTTCGCAAGCCGAGACAACCCTCAGAGAACTCGTCAATAGAGTTGGAGTTGGCTTCATTAAAAGTATACAAGTCGTAGGTCATACGGATAGTGTGGGTAGTGAAAAGTACAACATGAAACTGTCTGAAAAACGGGCGAATAGTGTTGCCAATTACCTAATTAGCCTCGGTATCCAAGCCAGTGGCATAGTCAGCTTTGGCGAAGGTGAAAGTAACCCAATTGCTGATAACAGCACCAAGATGGGTCGTGCTACAAACCGTCGTGTCGAAATTAAGTTCACGCAGTTTAAGAAAAAATAAAAGTGTTCTCAATTTCAATGTCCCTTGGTTATGAAACGAAGTAGCCGTTAGGTTCATATCTTAAGTCATAAAGGACTTGTTGCGATGTTCCATAAGGGACATCGCATTTTTTTTGCTTTTTATTGATAACTTAAATCTGATGAAACTTCTAGTGACTGGTGGTGCAGGCTTTATTGGCTCGGCAGTGATTCGTTATCTTATTAATGAAACCGATGTGACGGTTTTAAATATTGATAAACTCACCTATGCAGGCAATCTTGAGTCTTTATCCACTGTAAAAAATAATTTCCGTTACCATTTTGCTCAAGTTGATATTTGTGACGCGCCGGCATTACAACAGCTATTTACCCAGTTCAAACCTGATGCTATTATGCACTTGGCAGCCGAATCGCATGTGGACCGCTCTATAGATGGTCCGGCTGAATTTATTAATACTAATATTGTTGGCACCTACACCTTACTTGAAGCGGTGCGACATTATTGGCAAAGTCTTGATGATGTCGCAAAAACACGCTTTCGTTTTCATCACGTTTCGACTGATGAAGTGTACGGGACTTTAGGAAAAGAGGGACTTTTTACTGAATCAACCCCTTATCAACCCAATTCACCGTATTCAGCAAGTAAAGCAGCTTCCGATCATTTAGTACGCGCTTGGCACCACACTTTTAAATTACCGATTGTGACCACGAATTGTTCTAATAATTATGGTCCTTATCAATTTCCTGAAAAGCTGATTCCCTTAATCATTCTCAATGCGTTAGAAGGTAAGCCATTGCCCGTTTATGGTAAAGGTGATAATGTACGTGATTGGTTGTACGTTGATGATCATGCCCTGGCACTTTATTTAGTTTTAGAACGGGGGCAAGTAGGTGCAACGTATAATATTGGTGGGCATAACGAAAAAACAAATTTAGAAGTGGTGCAAACATTATGTACGACTCTTGATGAACTATTACCAACGTCGCTCCATAAACCCCATAGTCAATTAATCCACTTTGTAACGGATCGCCCAGGACATGATTTGCGTTACGCTATTGATGCCAGCAAAATTCAAAAAACTTTAGGTTGGGAACCGATTGAAACATTTGACACTGGTTTACGTAAAACAGTGGAATGGTATTTAAAAAATTCCGATTGGTGGCAACGAGTACGCGATGGTAGTTATCGGGGCGAACGTTTGGGGTTAATTAAATGAAAGGTATTATTTTGGCAGGTGGCTCTGGTACACGTTTGCACCCCGTTACTCAGGTGGTGTCTAAACAATTACTACCCATTTATGATAAACCAATGGTATATTATCCATTAACCACCTTAATGTTAGCGGATATCACTGATATTTTATTGATTTCGACTCCCCAAGATACACCCCGTTTTGAACAATTATTAGGTGATGGTCATCAATGGGGTATTAATATCAGCTATGCCGTACAACCGTCACCGGATGGTTTGGCACAAGCTTTTATTATCGGTGAATCGTTTATTGGTACCTCAACTTGTGCGCTGGTACTGGGTGATAATATTTTTTATGGTCACCGTTTCCAAAACCAGGTACAACAAGCTACTACTTTAACCAGAGGTGCCACCGTGTTTGCTTATCAGGTACATGATCCAGAGCGTTATGGGGTCGTTGAATTTGATAAGAACGGTAAAGCAATAAGTCTTGAAGAAAAACCTAACTCACCCAAATCTCGCTATGCCGTAACCGGCTTGTATTTTTATGACAATGATGTCGTAGATATTGCCAAGCACATTAAACCTTCTGCCCGATGTGAATTAGAAATCACTGATGTCAATAAAGTTTATTTACAGCGCAATACGTTGTCAGTCGAAAAAATGGGGCGTGGCATGGCTTGGTTAGATACCGGTACCCATGCTGCACTGTTAGAAGCCTCTTTATTTGTAGAAACCATTGAAAAAAGACAAGGGCTTAAAATTGCTTGTCCTGAAGAAATTGCATGGCGGAAGGGCTATATCAACGATGAACAATTAGCGGCTTTAGCTAACACCTTGATAAAAAATAATTACGGTCAATATCTCAAATCCATTTTGGTACAAGAACTCTAATGAAAGTCACAACCACAGCCATCCCAGATGTATTATTGATAACCCCCAAAGTATTTGGGGATTCACGCGGTTTTTTTTTAGAAACATTTAATGCAGCCCGTTATGCTGAGGCAGGTATTCCAGGACCCTTTGTACAAGATAATCATTCCCACTCCGCCAAAGGCGTACTACGCGGTTTGCATTTTCAAAAGCAATATCCGCAAGGTAAATTAGTTTATGTCACCCTTGGTAGCGTATTTGACGTTGCCGTCGATATTCGTCAAAATTCACCCTCGTTTGGACAATGGGTGGGTGTCACTTTATCCGCTGACGATCATCAACAATTTTATGTTCCACCCGGTTTTGCCCATGGCTTTTGTGTCTTATCAGAATTTGCTGATTTTCACTATAAATGTACCGATTATTATCATCCGGAAGATGATGGCAGTATCCGTTGGGATGATCCAGGAATAGGCATTCAATGGCCCATCACTGAACCCACATTGTCAGCTAAGGATGCTAATGCACCTTTTTTAAAAGACTTGTAAACACGAATCCGCCGAAATGCGTGGGTGAACACTTCGCCCCTACAAAAAAACGTAAACGTAGGGGCAGACCACCGCAAATGCCCTATTTTTTTCTCCCCTTAAGTAAATAAGTCACCATTTCTCCCTTACCTTTTACATTAATAGAACCCCGCTGTTGACAAATAAATTTATCTTTGATACGTTGGTAAGTTGTCTCTGAAATTTGTATCTCATCCTGGATACCTTGCGATTCCATACGACTGGCAATATTCACCGTATCTCCCCACAAATCATAATTAAACTTATGTTTACCAATAATGCCTGCAACAACCGGACCTGTATGGATTCCAATACGAATTTTAAAATCATCGTGATATTGTTTGTTTAATATTTCAAGTTTTTTAAGCATTTCTAAAGCTAAGTTAGCAACCGCTTCTGCATGATCAGGACGTGCTGTCGGTACACCCCCTACCAACATATACGCATCACCAATCGTTTTAATTTTTTCTAAACCATGCTTTTCCGTTAATTGGTCAAAAGCTAAAAAAATTTGGTTGAGTTTATCAACTAATTCTGAGGCTGAAATGCCGGTAGACAATTCTGTAAACCCCACTAAATCAGAAAATAATACCGTCGCTTCAGAAAAACTGTCGGCAATGGTATGTTCGCCTTTTTTCAGACGCTCTGCAATAGCTTGGGGTAAAATATTTAACAATAAATTTTCTGATTTTTGTTGTTCATTTTGCAATTTTTTCAGAAAGTCACGTTCACGATCTCTGAGCTTTTTACGTTCAAGGGTGGCAGAAATTTTGGCGTTTAAAATAACTTGATTAAACGGTTTTTGCAAATAATCTTCAGCCCCCATTTCTATACAGCGCACCACGCTATCAATTTCATCTAAAGCCGAAATCATAATAACAGGAATGCGCCAAAGTTCTTGATCAGCTTTGATTTCTTCCAATACTTGATAACCATCCATTTCTGGCATAATGATATCAAGTAGAATTAAATCAAAGTTTTGATGGCGAATTTTATCTAGGGCTTGGCGACCATTTTCGGCGACTTGTACCTTAAATCCTTGTTTATCTAAGCGGCGTGATAATAAATCACGATTACTTTCTTTATCATCTACTACCAATAGCTGTCCCGAATTTAAATCAACCGAAGATTCTCCTGCCTGTCTATTAACTTTCGACGAATATAAAACGGCTTGACGGTTTAAATTTTCTTTATTAGAGGAAGTCGATACCGTACATACTTCTTTATTGACTAATAATGTGGAATTTGAATTCATCAATTCTGATTTCTTTTTAGGTGCAGTTTCTGATTTCTTGGAAAGATAAGATAGATCACCAATCAAAATCAGTAAACGTTGTGCTGATGTCAAAATTTTTTGTAGATTAACACAAGCTTCTGGGTGAATTTCTGCCTCAATATCTTCAAGCAACATTTCACCATAACCAATAATGGCATTGATGGGGTTGCGTAAGTCATGACGGACCGTGGAAGTAAAGGCTTCAAAGTCAATTTCACCACTTCGATAATCTTTTTTAGAAAACAATTGTGTAATTAAAGCTGATAATTGTTCACCTGCCGTCAACATTTTATTCATATCCGAAATAAAATCAGGATACTTTAGATGCTCATCAGCATATTCTAAGAGCATTTCAATATAGGCAATAATGGTGCTGGTGGGGGTCAATAGATCATGCCCCATGTCCACCAGTTCAATTTCCCCACTGAAATCGCTCTCGCCGAATGGCTCCGAATAGCCTTTTTCTACCGCGATCATAGCGAATCTCTCTGTGCTCTTATCGTGCTAGTAATGTTTCAATTTTACCTAGCAAACGGGGCAATTCTATGGGTTTAGTATCATAGTCATCACAACCAGCAGCGAGTGCTTGTTCTCGATCACCAGACATCGCATGAGCTGTCAGAGCAATAACCGGAATATGTTGAGTATCTTCTGCTTCTTTAATTTCTTTGGTGGCGGTCCAACCATCTTTGACTGGTAAGCTCATGTCCATCAATATTAAATCGGGATGCGAAAAATGTGCCGTATCCACCCCTTCCCCCCCATCTTTCGCAACAACGACTTCAAACCCTTTACGTTCTAAACGCCTGGAAAGCATGTCACGATTCATTTCATTATCTTCTACCAGTAAAATTTTTGACATTTATAGTCTCCTTAGATTTTTTATAAAAAATATACCATCATATCAAGCATGTTAAACACGCGAAGTCGTTATGAAAAAACTTGTTTCTTTTGCTAGAAATTATTTATCTGAAAAGGGTGGCGACGAGTCGTTCCTTATGGTGACCAGTTTAAGTTGCCCAAGTTGCCCAGTTTGGAAATCAATAATTCAACTGATAACTTATTGAATAATAAATATCATTCCACATAAAAAATATTAATAAAGCAAATCGCCTTAGAATAAATTCTAAGGCTAATAGCTAAAATCGGTTAAAACCGACTAAAAAGACTGCCTAGTAATACCCTAACAAGTACTTTAGCTGTTTGCCTTAAAAACGCAGTAACGGATCGGAGCGGAGATCATTTATTCTTTCAAGGTTAAAAACCGTTTTGCAAGAGCCTCAAACGATATATTATAAATTAGATATTATAGCGATTAAATCCGTCTAATATCTACAGTAAGCCAGTGATAAAACGTGGCAATAAGTCGGTATTTTTATTTTTTATCTACTTTAGTTAATGCAAATAGTGATACTATTTAATTATAATGGAGGCTCTTGCAAAACGGTTTTTAGCTGCAAGAATAAACAAGCTAAACTACCCTTTAGGATACTCGGCAATGGGTTTAGTTAGTCGAATTTAGCATTTATCCATTAGAATTTATTTAATTGAACTTTTTTAAAATTAGAAATTTTAATTTTAATATTTTCATTCATCCTTATTAATTTATTATTATTGAATTTTACCTAATAGGCAATGAAAGTCCAAGTTTATTGGAACAGTTATTATAATGGAAAACAAACCTAAAAGTAGTAATACTGTATGGCATCATGCCACTGTAACACGTCAGCGTCGGGCTGAACTCAATTCTCATCAAAGTGTTTTATTGTGGTTTACGGGTTTATCCGGCGCGGGTAAATCTACCTTAGCTCATGCCCTAGAAGAAAGACTTTATCAAATGGGCTATCATACCTTTGTGCTTGATGGTGATAATGTACGTCATGGCTTAAGTGGAGATTTAGGCTTTTCCAATGAAGATCGGGTAGAAAATATTCGTCGCATTAATGAGCTCGCTAAATTGTTCGTTGAAGCCGGAGTAATTGTTTTAACAGCATTTATTTCTCCGTTTCGATCTGATCGAGATAAAGGGAGAAGTTTAGTGGGTGAGGATTTTATTGAAGTTTACTGCAAATGTTCGGTAACAACCTGTGAACAGCGTGATGTCAAAGGATTATACCGCCGTGCCAGGGCTGGTGAAATTAAAGATTTTACGGGTATTTCATCACCTTACGAACCCCCCCTACATCCAGAATTGTCAATTGATAGTGATAATGACAGTATCGATCAATGTGTAGAACAAATATTGCAATACTTAATACAGCGCGGTATTTATAAGCCTAAGCAACAATAAATAAGTACAATCTTTTAAGATTTTCAGTATGGTAGGCAGCTTTGCTGCCCACTAGCTGCTTATGGGTTTTCAGAAAAATTAAACTTATCAAACTTGTCAGGTTTCTAAAACCTGACAGGTCTTTAGGCCAAAATATTTAAATTTTATGCGCCTTCCTTATTTACTCAAAAAATAAACTAAAAACAACAAATTGATAATCAAGGAAATGATTGCACTTCCACGCCAAAAAGACACAGGATTACGTACCAACATTGGAACGGTGCGAGCAGGATGGGAAAGATCATGGATAAATTTTGACAAGGTTCGATAACGTTTTTCTGGATTAGGATGAACCGCTATTTGAAGGGCATAATCCACCCATACTGGTAATGATGGCTTGTAATGACAAGCTGACACATAATTCATTTTACGAGGTGCTTGTCCTATTTTAGCTTCCCCATAAGGCAATTTACCAGTAAGTATTTCATAGGTAATGACACCTAACGAAAAAATATCCGCTTGAATGCTACCGGTATAACCCAGTAAGTATTCTGGGGCTGTATAGTTTTTAGTACCCAGCATACTGATCCGTTCAATAGGCGTGGTGATCTCTTCAAGACCAGCAATTTTGGTGGAACCAAAATCAATTATTTTAACTGTGCCATATCTGTCCAACATGATATTTTCCGGTTTAAGGTCCTGGTGAATCATTTCCATACGGTGAAATGCCCTCAGTCCCACCGCAATTTGTTCAATGATATGTCTGACCTCACTCAAAGCGGGATCAGGATTATCATCCATCCATTGGCGCAAATTTTGACCCTCAACATACTCCGACACATAATATAAGCATTGACGATGCCGCGCGTGTTCATAAACTTTCATCACATGCGGGTGTTTCATGCGTTTGCCGATCCATTCTTCGTGAAGAAATAAATCAATATAGACCGGATCATCTTCAAAGTTCATTGAGGGTGTTTTGAGTACGACCTCTTTTTGTGTTTCTTCATCCAATGCGAGATATAATTGAGAACGATTGCTGGCATGTATTTCCCGCAAAATTTTATAGCCATCCAAGCTCATACCAACGGATAATGGAGGCGGAAAAGGCAACTCAGTTAGCTTTTGATAAAAATCATTAACATCTTGGGTAGGAACACTATCGATCCGTACAATTTGTACTGTCAAATTATCAGGACTGTTATTTTGATAGGCTAAATCGGTTAATAGTTGACTGGCTTTATTTAAATCTTCAGGGTTTTCAAGCACATTACGGACAATGTCTTTACTTTTAATGTATTCATGTACACCATCGGTTGAAAAAATAAAGTAGTCATCAGCTTCTACACTCACAGTGCGATAATCTATATCAACATGCAGTTCAATACCCATCGCTCTGGATAAATACTCTTTTTCTGGAGATATTATGACACGGTGATCGGTAGTAAAACATTCCAGCACTTTATTTCGTAAACGATAAATGCGTGTATCCCCGACGTGAAATAAGTGGGCTTTTCTTGACTTAATAACGAGTGCACTGAATGTGGTAACCAATCCCTTATGTGTTCCATAGATATGCTGACCTTGACCATATAACCAGCGATTCAGAGCCATAAGGATTTTTTGGCCGGCGGTTTTAACAGTCCAAGATTCTGGCGTACTGAAATAGTCGCCTAAAAAACTTTTAACGCTGTATTCACTGGCTTCACCCCCTGCTTCACTGCTGCTCACGCCATCCGCGATCACAGCGACTATTCCTTTGCTGGTAAGTAAGGGTTCTTGAGGTGCTGACACACCAATAGCATCTTGGTTTTTTGCTTTGCGACCGGTTTGTGAATAATGACCGGCTGTGATTGAAAGTGTATTTGACATGATAATTCATTTTGGGGAATTGTGAATTGTTTCAGTGCGTAACCGCTAGGTTCATTGTGAATGGGACTGTAGGGGCGAACATAAGTGTTCGCCCTGATCCAATTCCTCTCATCTCCCAGAAAACAAATATCCAGATATTTCAACAAGTTATAATTATCAGTCAAAAAGCGAAAATAAATAACTAATTGATTTACAATAACTTTTTATTTTATAGAAGACAGGAGAAACTGCACCCAAGCCTTTTAACTGACATCAATCATTTGTACGGTGCCATCTGGTAGGACTTCAGCCATCTGTCCTTTTGGCTCATCTAAGAAGAGTGCTATGAAAACCATGACCACCAATGCTGAAGCACCAATCACAAGGAAGAATGTTTCGTTACTAACAAAGGATAATGTCGTTAAATAGATAACCGCACCTACATTACCATAAGCACCCGTCATACCCGCAATTTGACCCGTCATACGCCGCTTGATGAGGGGTACCAGTGAAAATACAGCACCTTCACCCGCCATGACGAAGAATGAACAAAACATAGTTACTACCACAGCCAGCGGAATCCACCAGGCAGAATCAATAAGACTCATCAGAAAATACCCAAGTGATAATCCACCGATCAAAATGATCAAAGCTTTTTTACGCCCAAAGGTATCACTGAAAAAGCCACCGAATGGACGCGCAATCAAATTCACAAAGGCAAAACTTGCAGCCACTAAACCTGCCATCACTTGAGTCATCCCGCCTTCTTGAAAGGTATCAAAGAAAAACAACGGTAACATGGAAACCACAGCCAATTCTGAACCAAAGGTACAGAAATAAGCCAAGTTTAACATCGCTACTTGTTTAAACTGATAGCGATGGATCTCAGGTACAGGGGTCGTGAAGACTTCTTTGTTGACCCGGTAAACATGATAAGTCTGGAACATATAAATAAAGACTAACATTCCATAAATCATGTTACTCCAGAATTGGGTCAGTAGTCCCAAATTAAGAGGCGATAATTTCCAAGTCAAAACAGCCAAAGCCAAGTATAAGGGTATATTCATGACCAGATAAAGTACAAAGTCACCAGGACTTGTCACTTCCATCGCACCTGTTTTATTAGGTTTAAAGTAAGTTGAACCTCTAGGCGTATCCCTTGCAACGTTGAAGTAAATGAAGGAATAAGTAATAGCCACCATACCACTGATAGCAATGGCATAACGCCAGTTATCTTCACCACCTATGCCAGTCAATAAGACAGCAACTGTTGGTATAGTTAACGCGGCACCTGCTGAACCAAAGTTACCCCAACCGCCGTAGATACCTTCGGCTAAACCAACTTGTTTATGGGGAAACCATTCACCAATCATGCGGATACCAATTACAAAACCGGCACCGACGAAAGCTAATAAAAATCGCATCATCGCTAATCTTTCAAACGTATCCATCATCGAAAAGATGATACATAAAATGCCTGAAACGAACAGCAAAATTGAAAACATAACACGTGGCCCAATTTTGTCCACCAGCATGCCAACGGCAATTCGTGACGGAATCGTCATAGCCACATTGAGGATCATAAGAACCTTCACCTGTTGCATATCCAAGCCCATAGCCTCTCGGATTTGACCCATCAGAGGGGCCATATTAAACCACACATAAAAACTGATGAAGAAGGCAAACCACGTAAAATGTAGCATGCGAATCCGCTCAGATTTCAGATTAAAAAGATTAATGCGTTCTTCAGACATTAAGAAATATCTCCAATTAGGTTAATAATATTTTACAATCACACTCATAAGAGTGTGATGAATTTACAAAAGGCTAAAGAAAATATCTGTCCTTAACCTTTGATAAGCATGAATGAATAAAATTATATTCTAATATATATAAAAAATAAAAGTCAAATTTATTTGTCTATTTTAATTTGATAAACAAAAGTAGATTCAGTACAACGGATTACTGAAATGCAGTAGCGGTACGCCCAATAATAAGAATAAAACCAGATTTTTATAATATGACTTGAAATCAAGAAAGTTTGAATAAATTATAAAAATATAGTAACCACTCAGGCAATGCCATTAAGTTAAGCCAGGCGTTCGCGGTGGTTAGTACCGAAAATCACATAATACGTGGGGTTTTGTAGGGGCAGACCTGTGTGTCTGCCCTTAACTTAAATGGCATTGAACCGCTCTGGGCAATCCCTTGTGGTTGCCTTGAATTACTCAAATTAATTCATGCTCCCCAATTTCTAATTCCAATTAAAACTATGTCAATCAATCGTCGTCAATTTATAGAACTCATGTCTATAGCCGGGGCAGCCGGGATGTTACCACAATCCATGTTTGCCGCACAATCGGCTGATCTTTATGAAATACCGCCACGCGGTCAAGTACGTTTACTACAGATCAGTGACTGCCATGCTCAATTATTGCCGGTATATTATCGTGAACCCCATGTCAATTTAGGCATTGGTGAACTACAAGGCGAGGTACCCCATCTGGTAGGTGAAAAGTGGCAACAACATTTTGGTATCCAACCTAATACGCTAGAAGCTCATGCTTTCACGCACCTAAATTATGTGACAGCAGCTCAAAAATATGGCAAAATAGGAGGTTTTGCCCACTTAGCGACATTGATTAAACGCTTGCGCGACAGTTATGGGCGCGAAAAAACCTTATTATTAGATAGTGGTGACACATGGCAAGGTAGCGGCACAGCCTACTGGACACGCGGTCAAGATATGGTAGGTGCGACTAATTTATTAGGTATTGATATAATGACAGGGCATTGGGAATTTACTTACCAAGCTCAAGAGGTATTAGCTAATCTTAAACAATTTAAGGGCGAATTTGTCGCTCAAAATATTTTTGTGAAAGATGAAGCTTTGTTTGACGGTGCGCCTGCCTTTGATGAAGACAGCGGTTTGGCTTTTAAACCTTATACGATGCGTGAATTAGGCGGCATATCCGTTGCCATTATTGGACAAGCTTTTCCCTACACACCGATTGCTAATCCAGCGCGGTTTATACCGGATTGGACTTTTGGAATTTATGAAAGTGAATTACAGGCATTAGTTAATCAAATTCATCGTCAAGAAAAACCGGCGATTGTCGTCTTATTATCACATAACGGCATGGATGTTGACTTGAAAATGGCAAAAAGGGTGAGTGGCATTAATGTCATTTTAGGTGGACATAGCCATGATGCGGTTCCCCGTCCAACCGAAGTGAAAAACCAGGGCGGTGTCACCTTGGTTTGTAATGCTGGCTCTAATGGCAAATTTGTTGGCGTACTGGATTTTGTTGTTAAAAAAGGGCAAGTCAAAGATTATCATTATCGTTTACTACCCGTCTTTTCTAATTTCATTGCGCCCGATAAGGATATGCAAGCTTATATTGATCAAGTACGCGCCCCTTATCTTAATCAACTGAATGAAAAATTGGCTGTAGCAGATCAAGTTTTATATCGGCGCGGTAATTTTAATGGGACTTATGATCAATTAATTTGCGATGCATTACGTACACAAAATGATGCCCAAATAGCCCTTTCCCCCGGTTTTCGCTGGGGAACAACAGTATTGCCAGGGCAAGATATCAACTTGGAACAGCTTTTAAGCCAAACGGCTACCACCTATCCTGAAACATACACGCGCAATTTAAAAGGTCAAGACCTCAAACAAATTTTAGAAGATGTTTGCGATAATCTCTTTAATCCGGACCCTTATCAACAACAAGGCGGTGATATGGTACGTGTGGGTGGAATGGATTATGTTTGCGATCCGACTCAATCTATTCATAAACGTATTAGTCAGATGACATTAGATGATGGGACTCCCATCGACATGAACAAGCAATATAAGGTAACAGGCTGGGCAACCGTTCGTAGCCAATCCCCTGGGAAACCCGTTTGGGAAATAGTCGCCGATTATTTACGGGACCGCAAAGTGGTGAAATTTTCTAAAATCAATAGCCCAAAATTAATAAATGTTGAGGGTAATCAAGGGCTTGCAGATTATTCTGTTTAGAGATAGGGCAGGGCAAGTGGGGTTGCCCTATTTTTATAGCTTTTTAGAAAAACAAAAGTTCTTAGACCTGACAGGTTTTTGGAACCTGTCAGGTCTTATTTTTGAAAAAATTTCTTAAAACTTATATATTCAGAGTTTTGTAAGAACCTCATTAATCATTAAAATAACTGATGCAATTACCTTTACGTGGACTTTACGCCATTACTGATAATAAACTGATCAAGACGGAAAAATTAATAGACACTGTAGAACAGGCTATTATTGGCGGTGCTAAAATTATCCAATACCGTGATAAAAGCAATAAGCGGCATTTTGAACAAGCACAAGCATTAAGCTACATAAGCAAAAAATACCAGGTGCCATTATTAATTAATGATGATGTGGCACTTGCCCTGCAAGTAGGTGCTGATGGAGTACATATTGGTAAAAATGATGTTGAACTTTCTACGGCTCGCGCCGTACTGGGTAAAGACGCTATAATAGGTGTATCTTGTTATAATCAACTTACCAAAGCGCAACAAGCTATTAATGCCGGTGCTGATTATGTCGCTTTTGGTCGTTTTTTCAGTTCTCGTACCAAACCCGAGGCAGTCTGGTGTAGTGTAGAAAAATTACGTCAAGCACGAAAAATGTTTCATTGCCCACTGGTTGCCATAGGTGGCATTACACCTGATAATGGGGCTGAATTGATCAAAGCAGGTGCAGATTGTTTAGCTGTTATAAATGGTTTATTCGGGCAAATTGATGTCACTGCATCTGCTCAACAGTATGCAAGATTATTTAATGGTTAATTGTGAATTCCCAATTCCCAATTCCCAATTATTTTAATTTTAATCGAACACTCCCCGCTTTAACACGAATTTTATTAATAACCGTTTCCACACTTTGACCAGTTCTTAAACTTCTTGATGTGGCTAAATACGCCTCGACTCCCCAAGGCTGCATCTCAACTTTATACCCGCCCTTGACTTCATTAATCACAATGATCTCTAAGGGCTTTTCGCTCCAATTTTGCTTTAAATACTGCATCAGCCAGCGTTTTTTAGCCTCACCTTCAATCGAACGGGATTCACGGGCAGTGCGATCTGCGGTTTCTAATACCTTAAATAATTCTTCTTTATCATAAGGTAATTTTTCACCAACCAAGTGTGCCATCAATTGTCGTTGCATGACTAAATCAGCAAAACGGCGTAGCGGTGAAGTCAACTGTGTGTACATGGATAAACCTAAACCATTATGTCCAGCAGGTTCTAAGGATAATGAAGAACGACCTAAAAACTTACGGACTTTATGAAAGCCAATGGGATCCGCAGTCATTTCTTTGGTAATGGGTACCATGGGAGGATCTTGAATACGATAAATCACTGACACCTGATGACGATGTGCATATTTGGCTGCAATATGATTTGCCAAAATCATCATTTCTGCCACCAATAAACGACTGGGAGAATCCCGCTTAATCATATTCACGGTAATGTGATTTTCGTTAATACTCATCTTGTATTCAGGGCGTTGCAAATTAAACGCACCTTCGGCTAAACGCCCAGCGTGCAAATGTTTGGCACAAGTTAATAACTCACGCAAATACCGGGCATTGTCATCTGTTCCTTCTTTAATCATTTGATCCGCATCAGTATAATCTAAGCGTTTCAATACCCGTATTGCCTCTCGGCTAATGTTAGTTTTGGTCATTTCGCCTTGATCATTCATCCACGCCCGTATTACCAGGGAAGAGCGTACATGACCCACGCTTAAACTCGCAATATCACAAGAAATTTTGGGTGGCAACATCAATACCGTTTGCGTTGGCAAATAAACGGTCGTACCACGCCGCATTGCTTCTCGATCCAATACATCACCCCGATGGATAACACTTGCAGGATCAGCAATGGCAATGGTCATTTTCCAGAGTAAGCCATCGCGTTCAATCGCCAGCGCGTCATCCACTTCACGAGTTTCCTCATCATCAATACTAAACAATAAATCAGTAATGCTTTGTGTTTCAGCCGGTTGCCAGGGTGGCACCGTTTCTGCGAATTCATTAAGCGCAGATGAAAATTCTGGTTTTAAGCCACCCACAATCACATCGCGATCTGCATCCATCGGTAAACGACCGATTTTTTGTAAAACTTCAAAGACAAATTCACGCGGATTTAATTTCACTGTGATGCGACTCACTAATTCTTCTACATCTTTATCAGTATCACCTCGTAACCAGCATTCTAAACGTTCTATAAACGGTATAATCTCTTGCGGCACCGATCTCACTTGAAAAGCTTCACTATTTTCTTGCGCTGTCGCAAAATTTAAAAAAGCTGGCACGGGAAATTTTGTCATATTTTGCAACCAATCATGGGCAAGTCCTTGGGCTTTTAGCCGTGCCAATTCACGTTCACGTTGGTTTTTTAACTCCTCGACTTGTTCAACAGGGCGTGGTTCCCAGTTTTTACCCTTGCGCTTAAAATAAAAACGATTTTCAGCCAATACACGCCAAATCGCCACTAAATGTTCAGTCGTAATCTCTTTTCCAAAATATAAATCGGCTAATTCATTGATTTCAGAAATTTCTAATTCTAACGCCGTTTCCCATAACAACAACACATCAATGTCATCATGTAGCGAATCGACCGTAGCTTGAATTTTCGTCAGTTGGGTTTGCCAATCATTAGGCTCCCGGACAATACTAGTGTGTTGCCATAACAACTTATCTTCGGATACGCGCAGATCGCGCCCCTTTTCATTAATAACCTGAATTTTGTTCTTAACCCGCTTCGTGGTGCATAAGAAATTGACATCATCATTATCTTGAACAGCCCAGATTTGGCCTTCAAATTCAATCACACTCTTTCCTTTAAAATAAAAGATTACGAAATTACAATAAAATTAAATTAATAATTAATAATTACAAAAAAATGGGAGCAACTTTTGGTTAAAAAACCGGATTTTCACTACCTCAGCATTACCACAGTATATATTATACTACAAATTATTTGCCATAAGTGATAGTATGTGTGCATCAGTTTTGTGAAAATATAAAATGCAAATCAGAAATACTATTTTTTGAAAAATCGTATTTTGAGCACATTTTCACAAATTTTAAATACGTTCAGTAGATTTTGAATATCAGAATACGAAGTTTGTTCATGGATGAAAAAATATTATGGTGTCAACAAGAAAAATTTTTTTCTCAACTTCTTTTTCAAGTTCTTCCTCAAGTTCTTCTTCAAGTTTTTTATCAAAAAATGATTTAACGAGAAAAAGTTTTTCTTCAGGCTCTTTTTCAAAAAGCGGCTTATCATTTATTTTGTACCTATCTCTCATTAAAAATATCTGTGTCAATATTTAAACTCTCAATTTTTTCCTTTTCACGAAAAGTCATTAATGCAAACCTGCGTGTTTGCCCTGTATTTAACCCAAACGGGAATTGCTATATTGTTTATGAACCGAAAAATCGGTTTTTTAATGTGTTCAAAAAATGTTTTTTTGAAGCCTTTTTCGACTCGGCGACTCGAACCTGAAATCCGCCCATAAATTTTTTGATAAGCCTAGTGGGAGATGTTAACTAACTTATTGTTTTTTATCATTTTATTTTTTTGACGATTTCAAAGAAAATGGAGTGAAAAATTCAAAAAAATGGCTATTTGAAAAAAGATTTCTTATTTTTTTGAAGCTTTTAAATGAAAAATTGTATAAAACCGTCTTTTTATACAATTTGAGGTTATAAATTTCGGGCAAAATTAGGGGGGATCCGCTCGGGAAGAGATGTTAATTAACTTGTTGATTATTAAGGAAAAATTTTTTTGCTGAAAATGCGCCGGTTTCATCATTAAAAGTCGGTCAAAAATACCAAAATGTCGCCTTCGATAATAAGTGAAATATAACTATAATGATTGTAGGGTTAATTCTTAACTGGTATATTATTTTGGGTGAGTTATTTAAAAACTAATACTTAACACGGGAATATAGCCTTTTCCGATTGAGTCAAGTACAGATATATATTATAGCGTTTCCCGCTTGCTATCAGTACATTATTCGTAGGGGCAAACCTGCGTGTTTTCCCTGTATTTAACCCAAACGGGAATTGCTATATATACTGATTGTATTCAAAATTTGTGAAAATGGAGTACAAAAAATACTATTTTTCAAAAACAATAATTCTAATAGGCAGTTTAGATTTTTACGATACGAAGTCAGCGAAGCTAAACTGATGGACACGCAGTATAAATAATGGATAACACAAAAGGAAACCATGACAACAAAATATTTTAATACAATCATTCCATCTGAACTGGCGGGCTATCGGCTTGATAAAGCCCTCGCGACACTATTCCCTTCTTATTCACGAGCGCGTTTGCAGCAATGGATACGCAATGGACAGGTTTTAATCAATACAGCCCCCTGGCGTGGTAAGGATAAAGTGAAAGGCGGAGAAAAAGTACAAGTCACTGCACAACTTGAAGAAGAAGTTCCTTGGAAAGCCCAAGTATTACCTCTTAACATCCTTTATGAAGATGAGGACCTATTAGTCGTTAATAAACCTGCAAACTTAGTCGTACACCCAGGGGCTGGTCATCAAGATAACACCCTGGTGAATGCATTACTGCACCACACACCGACATTGGCATCAATACCCCGTGCTGGTATTATTCACCGTCTTGATAAAGATACCAGTGGCATATTAGCAGTAGCGCGATCTTTACCCGCCCATACCCATTTGGTAGCGCAACTTCAAAACCATGATTTTATGAGAGAATATCAAGCAGTAGTAACTGGGGTGCTGGTTGCCGGTGGTACAGTAGATGCGCCGATAGGACGGCATCATATTCACCGGACTCGTATGGCTGTGGAAGCATCCGGTAAACAGGCTATTACCCATTATCGTATTATCCAACGTTATCGCGCCCATACGCTGCTGCGCGTCAAATTGGAAACGGGGCGTACCCATCAAATTCGCGTCCACCTTGCTTATAAACATTATTCTATTGTAGGCGATTCCATATATGGGGGACGTTTGCGGATACCCCCTAATAGTCAGGACACATTTAAAGAAATCTTACGAACCTTTCCGCGTCAAGCCCTACATGCCGAACGATTAGGATTGACTCATCCGATCAATGGTAAATGGATGCAATGGTCAGTCCCTTTACCTGATGATATGCAAGATTTATTGGTCGCACTTGAAAAGGATAAACAAGAACATGCTTAAATTTATAACACCCACTTGGCCGGCACCCTCGCAAGTTAAAGCCTATAGCACAATTCGTCAAGGTGGCTACAGTCACCCGCCTTATGACGGTTTCAATTTAGCCGAACATGTCGGCGATGATGCTAAGGCAGTCGCGGCGAATCGCTCTGCGCTTATCCAAACCCTAAAAATGCCGACCAAACCGATTTGGCTTAAACAAGTCCACGGGAATAAAATTGTGATGGCTAATACTGAGCATCGCTATAGTGCGGCTGATGCCACTTTTACGACGCAACCAGGGCACATTTGTGTTGTTCTCACCGCAGACTGTTTACCGGTACTATTTTGTAACCGTGCGGGTACTCGCGTTGCAGCAGCTCATGCTGGTTGGCGTGGACTGGCAGATGGAATATTAGAAACCACTTTACAACATTTAAATGTTCCCCCTCAAGATATATTAGTTTGGTTAGGTCCCGCTATTGGAGTCCAAGCGTTTGAAGTAGGTGATGAGGTGCGTCAAGCGTTTATGGATTTTTTGCCATCGGCAAAGGATGCTTTTAAACCAAGTCGTGAGGATCATTGGTTAGCCGATTTGTATCTACTGGCTCGGCAACGTTTAGCTCATCAAGGTGTAACAGCAGTATATGGGGGCGATTTTTGTACCTATACAGATGCAGAACGTTTTTATTCCTATCGGCGCGATAAAGTAACAGGGAGAATGGCGAGCTTGATTTGGTTTTTGAAAATGATGCAATGAAAGGCGATCGTATTATAGATGCGCACTGGCTTTATTTTGTAGGGCGAACAAGCAGGTTCGCCCCTACAATCGCGTGCTTGTCTCAATTACTTCTGTCTAGCTGTGGCAATGTACAAAATGATATAACCCACTATCGCGGCGCAAAATGATCCTAATAAAACGCTGAGTCGTACTTGAGTCATATATTCTGCATCTGTAAATGCTAATCCGCCAATAAATAAACTCATGGTAAAACCAACACCACATAAAACAGAAACCCCATAAAGACTCATCCAATTCGCATTTTCCGGTAAGGGGGCTAATCCGAGTTTAATCGTTATCCAAGCAAATCCAAACACACCCAATTGTTTTCCTATAAATAAACCTAGCATGATGCCTAAAGGTACCGGTTCCAAAAGAACATTTAAGCTCATGCCTTCAAAAGATACACCTGCGTTGGCAAAAGCAAATATGGGTAATATGAAATAGGCAACCCAGGGATGTAGTTTTTCTTCAAATTCATGTAATAGAGGGTATCCACCGTCTCTAATGCTTGGGATGAAAAATGCCAAAGCAATACCAGCGAGGGTAGCATGTAAACCTGATTTAAGAATAAAAAACCATAAAAATAACAGCAGAATCAGGTATAGTTTAAGGTTAGCTATTCTTTTCCAGTAGAATAATATTTTGGGTATTGTCAGTATTGCTGCTGCTAATGCTAAATAATAGGGTTGCAACTCCTGCGTCGAATAAAATAGAGCGATAATGATGATAGCCACTAAATCATCAATGATAGCCAGTGCCATTAAAAAAAGTTTTAAAGATAAGGGAACACGTTCGCCTAATAACATTAATATGCCTAATGAAAAAGCAATATCGGTGGCGGATGGAATTGCCCAGCCATTTAATGCGCTTGAATTGTCCCAGTTTAAGCTGGCATAAATCAATGCTGGTACTATCGCCCCTCCCGCAGCGGCAATGACAGGTAAAAGCATGACTTTTGCTCCCTGAGACAATTGCCCTTCCAGTACTTCGCGCTTGAGTTCTAGTCCGATTAATAGAAAAAAGAGGGTCATTAAACCGTCGTTAATCCAAAATTCTAATGGTTCTATATGGATTTTGATTTGGGGACCGATTTGAAGAACTAAATCACTATGTAGTAGGATTTCATAGAAATGGGCAAAAGCTGAATTACTGATTAATAAAGCCAGTATTGTTGCCCCAATTAATATAATACTGCTGGCTGATTCCAGAGCAACAAATTTACGAAATTCATGAATCGCATCCTGAAGAATGATTAACATAATGGTTAATAATGGCTAATGGTGAAATAAACCCAATTTTTTGAAAAAACGGGGTTTCTAAAAAGCTTCCAAAACGTTTTTTCCCATTCGATTTTTTTTAAGGAAGGGAAAAGTGACTTCGCTGGTTGCAAACCTGCTCCAGCAAAAATTTTTAACAGCTGTCAAAAATGGCTGTTGCCAAATTTGCACAGGTCATTTTCACACACTCCCAGTCATGCCATTTGGGATCAAGACCCTTGTACTCGGATAATGTCTGTTTGACCTCGTCTAAGTCGAATGGCAGCGCGTTCGCAAGTTGTGCTTGTAGTTGCTGAAGTGGGGATTCCCCATTTTCTTGCGGGTACAAACTATTAAAGCGTTCAAGTGCCTTGACAACCGGCTCATTCCCCAAGTGATCTGCTAAAGCGACAAAATCCAAATAATCGCGGGTAGCATTGCGTTTAAGGATAAGTATTCCTTTGATACGCAATATTTCAGCCTCAGTCGGTATGCTTAACATTTTTCCGTGATAATTGATTACCTTGGTCTCCAATGGCTCATGACGGATTAATTGCCGTATGCCGGTTTCTATACCATCCAGATTGCCCAAAATTTGTACAGGCCTTTGAATTCGGGCTGTTTTCCATCCAGCAACCGATTCCAACTCGGCTAAGATATCCTCAAACCGGCTTTTTAAGTCAACCAATACATGATCAGCATCCCGCGAAAAGCGGTGCTGTGCATAAATAGCAGAGGCTGTTCCACCCACCAGCACCGCTTGAGGCAGAATACGTTGTAAACGAGCGGCAGATGACAAAACTTGTTCCCAGTCAGGTAAGGTGTTTTTTCGCATAATGTTTCCAAAAGTGGTAACGTTGAGCATAAGGATCATGGACATAAGCCTGACAAATTCGCTGCACTTTCTCAAGTAAAGTCCGGTTATTGAGGACGGCATCTCGTAACTCGATCCAATCTTCCCAACGCCCACGCGAAATGATGTCATCAATCGCTGCCAAAGTATATTGTTGATGATTTAAGTGGCGATGTAACATAAAACTAATCCCATTTTTTACCCTTGTTATTTTTTAGCTGCAAAAAGTTTGAATACGATAATCCAAAGTTTTTTTATAAATTTCTAAACGAATTTTTTTTCAATCAGAAAATTTGCCTAGCAATAATTTAGAAAACCGTTTTTTTACGCCATCAAATTTTCGCGTGGATTGAAGGATAATTCTTGTGCCATTTTGCGATAAAATGCTTGTGCTGCTTCAGTGGAAGCTTTTGGTGTCACAATTTGTAGTACAATATAATGATCACCAGGTGGGTTGCCCTGGAGTCCTCGCCCTTTAAGGCGCAATTTTTGCTCAGATTGTGAACCTGCCGGGATTTTCATATCTACATTTCCACCTAAAGTCGGTACTGCTACGGTGCTACCCAAAGCCGCTTCCCAGGGGGCAATAGGTAAAGTAAGATAAACATCTTGACTTTCGACACGGTAAAAACGATGAGGCTGAAATTCGATTTCCAGATATAAATCACCACGGACACCGCCTACCCCCTCTGGTCCTTGTGAACGAAGACGAATTTTTTGACCTGATACGACACCTTGGGGAATTTTAACATTTAAAGTGCGTGTTTTAGAGTGTATTTGCCTGTGAGGATCTATTTCAGGTACTCGTAATTGTAGAGTTCGAGTGGTACCTTGATAAGCTTCTTCAAGAGTTATCGCTATTTTAGCATGTTGATCTTCGCCCTTTGCTTGAGCTTGAAAGGGACTACGGCATTGATGGGCCGACGTTGGTCTACCGGCAAACAGGCTTTCAAAAAAATCACTGAAATTAACATGCGTACCGGTAAAACCCCCACCCCCTGTATTCCAACCTGGAGGTGGTCGAAATTCTTCACCTGCTCGCCAATTGTTGCCTAATTGATCATAAGCTGCACGTTTTTTTGGGTCCTTCAGGACCTCGTAAGCTTCTCCAATTCCTTTAAACTGTTCTTCTGCTTGTTTTTCTTTGCTTACATCCGGATGATATTTACGTGCTAACTTGCGATAAGCGCGTTTAATGTCATCTTGATTAGCACCACGCGATACACCTAAAATTTTGTAGTAATCTTTATATTCCATGTTGAGTTCTTTTTTATTGAGGGCGAACACACAGGTTCGCCCCTACATAATTTATTTCATTGTGGGGGTTAAATGAAAATTTTATACGCTTTTTTACTATTAATCTGGCTAGTGATAGCCGGCTGTACTGGCTCCATTTATGGAATACCTGCCAGTGAATGGGAACATAAGGACCCCATAGAACGTCAGGCGATTATTGAACGTTTTAAACGGCAAGAAAAAATATATGCCCAAACTCGCGCCCAAGCTGAAAAAACGCGGGCGCAAGTATTAGCATTTGACAAAGATGAAGCCGAAAAATTTGCCCGTCAATGCAATCCACCTAAAGATAGTCCATTTGACTCTAATAAGTGTAAGATTATTAGCCGTCGTCGTTAATAATTAAATACTATTTTTGCGAAGGTATAGTTAGCCAGAAAAGTTTTGTCGTTCACAAAAAATCCGATTTTTAAGCCGCAATATTTATTTGGATAACTATATTAACCATTAACCATTAAGCATTATCCGTAGTATTAAGAAACTTTTCAATTGTGCGACGCTCTTTTTTAGTCGGGCGCCCCATTCTAGGCTGACGTAATGCGCCTGTTTGACGACGCAATTCAGCCGCTTTCTCATTTTCTTTTATACTTTCCGGCGTTTCTTTATACAGCAAGACGGCTTCCGATGCGGGGCGGCGTTGCTTAGATAATCCTTGCACAATCACAGTGCGTTCTATATAACCGGTGCGTATAGTCAATTGATCACTCATTTTGATTTCTTTAGCCGGTTTAGTACGTTGTTGGTTGAGATGAACTTTATTACGGGTGACTGCTTCTGTTGCCAGGCGACGGGTTTTAAAAAAACGCGCTGCCCAAAGCCATTTATCAAGTCTAATTTTAGTGGTTTGAATTGGTGTTTGCATAACAAATCCTTTTTAAATTTGAGATGGTTCAGCCTTGCAATAAAGATTTTTAGGTGCTTCACTGAAATATTTAAATAAAGCTGGACATAGCCAGCCTTCTAAATGATGCGCTTCCCAAAGATACCAATTGCCTTCAGATTCTTCCCGACACCAGGTGAGTTGAGCTTGATAGCCGGGAAAGGGGGTTGCTGAAAAAAACAGCTTAAAGCCCTGGGTTGCATTAGGAATATCCTGTACGAAAATATCAATAATCGAAGGCATACCAGAAACAAAGGGTTCTTGCACTAGCCCCACTCGTTCATCATCAAACATCCAAACGTCTTGATGACGATAGGGGAAAATGACCATAATGGAATTATTCATGTTTTTTATTCCCAATAATGATTTAAAGTAACTATTCAGGTACGGCAAGTGGGATTGCCCCTACATCAGAATATTGTATCTTAAGAACGTGTATAAAATAATTTCTAAATTAAAATATAGAATACAGAATATTGTTGTAAGGGCAATCTTTTATGCTCGCCCTTTTTAAAATAAAACATTGAGTTTTAAGTGACATTATATGAAAAAATTTGATAAATATATTGGTAAAAACGTGCTGGCTGGCATATTGATCGTATTATTAGTGTTAGTCGGCTTATTTACCTTTTTTGCCTTTATTGATGAAGTTGATGATATAGGTAAACAACGCTATGGGTTATGGGAAGCAATTGAATATGTTTTATTAGAAATTCCAGGCTATGTTTATGACTTGTTTCCGACAGCGGCTTTATTAGGAAGCTTATTGGGATTAGGGCAATTGGCTAATAACAATGAATTGACCGTGATGCGGGCTGCAGGGGTATCCATTGTGCGAATTGCAGTTTCTGCGCTAAAAGTGGGTTTTGGATTAACCTTAATTGTGATGGTGATTGGCGAAACTTTAGCCCCGTTTAGTGGACAATATGCCAAGAGTATGCGAGCAACGGCACAATCTGAACATGAACATCAACAAATGGTATTTAGTAGCCGTTATGGTTTTTGGGCACATGATGGTAATAATTTTATCAATATTCGCACGATTTATCCTGATGGGGGGTTTGGTATCATTTCGTTATATGAATTTGATGATTCACAACGCTTACGCGCCTTGATTTATGCAAGAATTGCTTATTATGAGGATGGGCAATGGTTATTGAAGGATGTTGAAAAAACTAACATTGATGTCAATAAAGTGACACGCGAATATTTGAAGGAAACGACCTGGGATGCTATTTTAAAGCCGGAATTGGTCAAAATTGTTGTTGTGCGTCCACATCAATTATCTAGTTTTGGATTGTCTAAATATATTGACTATTTAAAACAAAATGGACAACGCACTACACAATATGAACTGGCATTTTGGACACGCCTTAGTTATCCTTTAGTCAGTATCACAATGACTTTGTTAGCGATTCCCTTTGTTTTTGGTTCATTACGTAGTGTTTCGGTAGGGCAACGGATTTTGGTGGGTGCTTTGCTTGGTGTAGGATTTCACATGCTGAATCAGGCGACCGGTAATATGGGTTTAGTCTATGGTATTTATCCGGCTGTCAGTGCGTTATTGCCCCCGGTTCTATTTTTGGTTTTAGCCATCGTTATGATGCGCCGCATTGTTTAGCATTTATTGGGGAATGATTGATTGAAGAGGGTAAGCTTGGGTTGACCAGCGCCCAAGCTACCTAGCATAATTCAAATTCGGTAGGATTCATAAGAATTATGATTACTCAATTATATAGCAAAACTTATGCCAGTTTTATTTTACCCTTCTAATGGCTTTGTTCGCATAGTTAAAATTTAATAGAATTTTTTAGACACTTTTTGAGGAGTGCCAAATATCATACAAAATAGTAACCAAGCCAGTTCCTGGCAACCAGAAAAAAGTCAGGATAAGGATTTATTTAAAGCAAAACCTTTCCTAAAATGGGCAGGTGGTAAAACGCAATTAATTGAGCAAATGGTTCGCTACTTTCCGCTAGAATTTAATCACAATCGCCGAAACATTGATTTTACTCAATCTAATATTGAACGAACTGTTCAATTTATTTTTTTCAATCGAACTTGTTTTAATGGATTATTCAGGGTTAATAATAAAGGGGATTTTAATGTTCCTTTTGGAAGTTATAAAAATCCTACAATTTGTTTTAGCAAAAATCTGCAAGCCGTTTCCACTTTATTACAAAATGTCGAAATTCGACATGGCGACTTTACTATTATTCAGCCTTTTATCAATCGGAATACATTTGTTTATTTTGATCCGCCATACAAACCTATTAGTACTTCATACCAAAAATCAAGTTTTAATGATGAATCACAAATCAGGTTAGCTCATTTTTTTCGGGAACTTGATCGAAAAGGTGTCAAATTGATGTTAAGTAATTCGGAACCTCATAATTATGATCAATCAGATAATTTTATTTATAATATATTTGATGGATTTCAGATAAACCGCGTTTTTGCTAATCGGATGATTAATTCTAAAGCTAACTGGCGAGGTAAAATTAGTGAATTGCTTATTACAAATTACTAAACTTTTTTCTGGGTAGTTAAATTATCTCGCAGCGCGAGATAACGTAACCCGACATTTTATACTCCGCAAGGTTAAATTTTCGGATATTTGTAGGGCGAACCTGTGTGTTCGCCCTGAGAGTCCTGAAAGCCAGGGCAGACACACAGCTCTGCCCTACGAAAATCAGAAAACTTAAGCACTCGAAGTATATTTTAATAATTGATATTAATTTAAGATGGAAAAAAACAGTATTATTCTAATTGTTGATGATGACTCAATAGGGCGTGAAACCTTAAACGCATTGCTTTGTGAGCAGGGATATGATTTAGCTTTTGCGAAAGATGGGTTTGAAGCTTTAACTAAAGCGGCGGAATTAACCCCGGATGTTATCTTATTGGATGTGATGATGCCGGGTATGGACGGGTTTGAAGTTTGTCGGCGTTTACGTACCAAACCATTACTCACCGATATACCCATTATCATGGTGACTTCTTTAGGTGATCGTGATTCACGTTTAAACGGTATTAAAGCGGGTGCAGATGATTTTATTTCTAAACCTTTTGATACTTTTGAATTGCGTGCTCGATTAAGAACTATTACTCGGCTTAATCGTTATCGCCGTTTAATAACAGAACAAGCTAAGTTTGAATGGGTGGTTGAACAGGTTGATGAGGCTTATTTGATACTTGATCACAGTGATCAAATACTTTATAGCAATTCACAAGCTCGTAAAACTTTTAATCTGGGTAGCGAAGCAGTTGGACTGCTTGGTAAAAAATTCTTGGAAGTGGCTGCTAAACACTATCATTGTGAACCACAACTTTCCTGGAGTAATTGGTTAGAACATGCTAACCCAGCTTCACCTCGTTATCTGGTGCGTCCAGAAACTTCGACTGCTCATGCTTTCTGGTTGCAAGTTGAAGCAATGGAAATGTCACCAGGAACGGGTGAAAAATATTTAGTTCGTTTACATGATATAACAGATGCTGTTTTATCTGAAAGACGAAAGTGGACATTCCAAGGGCAAATTTGTCATAAGCTGAAAACCCCTCTTTCTCATGTCACAATGGGGCTTGAATATATTAATAGTCATTATTCAACATTAAGTGATAACGATAGGAAAGAATTTTTAGCCATTGCATATTCAGGTGCTAATCGTCTTCAATCTGAAATTGAAGAAATTTTTAAATACTTAGATATGTCAGATTATACTCAGCAAGAACTTGGAATTTGTACTATCGCAAATATTTTGTCGATTATAACGACTGTTAAAGAAGTGCTAGAACTTGAATCTGTTCATGTTTTTCACAAGGAGATTGAGAACCTGAATGAAACTTATGTCTTTATTACTTCACCAGCGATGGAATTAGTATTGACAGAACTGTTTTCAAATGCTAAGAAGTTTCACACCAAGGGTTCGCCTAACTTAGAAGTCAATCTAGCCGTTATTGAAAAAAGTTTATGTCTGCAAGTTTGTGATGATGGGCTACATCTTTCGCCTGAACAATTGGAGCAGATTTGGACACCCTATTATCAGGGCGAAAAGAACTTTACTGGAGAAGCACAGGGGATGGGGCTGGGTTTATCAATGATAGCTTCATTAATATGGGAAGCAGGTGGTGCTTGCCGTGCTTACAACCGTAGTGAACAAAATGGCATTGTGATAGAACTGACTTTGCCTTTAGATCCTGATTAATGATTAGCGTGTTAGAAATACCCTTTTTTTGAAAAAAGGGTATTTCTTTCTTTAACTGATAACTAATAACTGATATGTTACCTCTTAAAAAAGTTGTACTTTTTAAACATGGTGTTGGTTATTTTGAACGGGAAGGGCAAGTCAAGGGAGATGCTTCAATTAATTTGCACTTTCGTGCTTCAGAAATGAACGACGTACTTAAGTCATTGACGGTGCTGGATTTAAACGATGGACTTATTACTAGCATTAGTTACGAATCCACCCTGTCTCTCGAAGAGCAGTTAAAGGATATTGCGATTCGATTGCCTGAAAAAAATGCCCTGCGTGGTTTATTATCACAAATATCAGGGGCGCATGTTGCCGTTGAAGTCGGGCAAAAAACGATAACTGGGATAGTAACGGGCATAGAAACCATTAAACGTCAAGTTGGTGATGCCACCCTGGATAGTCCCTACCTTTCCCTTTTAATCGAAGGTGGAGCACTGCAATCATTCGATATCATGGAAACCAAGCAAATCACATTGCTGGATGATAATCTGAAAAAAGATTTGCAACACTTACTTGATGTCCTTATCGCTACTAAAAGGAAAGATCAGAAAAAACTCACGGTTTTTCTCAAGGGCGAAGGTGAGCGTACCATTAATCTGAGTTATGTTATTGCAGCCCCCCTATGGAAAACGTCTTATCGTTTATTGTTACAGGAAAAATTGTCCTTAATTCAAGGCTGGGCATTGGTTGATAATACTCAAGATGAAGATTGGGAAAATGTGGATTTGTCCTTAGTGGCAGGCTTGCCAGTTTCATTTATTTATGATCTTTACTCACCGCGTCATCAAAAACGTCCTGTGGTACGGGTAAAAGAAGAAGCCGCTTATGCTTCACCAGAATCTGAAAAAACCGTTGTGGATTATGAGTCTTTAGAGATAGATGGAGATTTATTTCAATATGAGATTGAAAACCCCGTGACGGTACGTCGCCAACAATCGGCTTTAGTACCTATCTTGCAAACTCATTTGAGTGGACAACCGGTGGCGGTTTATAATCAAGAAGTCCGCTATAGCAATCCAATGTCTGCGCTGTTATTTAAAAATAGCACAGAACTGACTTTGGAAAATGGACCCGTGACGCTATTTGAAGAGGATGCTTATGTTGGTGAAGCGATGCTCAATACCCTCAAGCCAGATGAAGAACAATTAGTCTCCTATTCTGTAGAATTGGGTTGTATTATCAGTATTGATTCGGATAATGAAACCCAGGCGGTTCATCAAGTTCACATAACACAAGGTTTCTTAGAATTGTATTATTATGAACTTGATTCCAAAACATACTTTATTAATAATAACACAGAGCGAAAACTCGATCTCTTTTTGGAACATCGTTTCAATCCGGGTTGGGAATTGACTAATACACCGCAACCTGTCGAACGGATTGAACATTTTTACCGCTTTCGCTTTGATGTGCCTCGTCATAAAACGAAATTATTCACAGTAACAGAATGTATTGAACGCTCAAGCACTTATATCATCAAAGAAACTTCGCGGGAAACTTTATCAGTGTGGTTGAGGAAAAAATACATTGACAAGAAAACATTGCGTACTTTAGAAGGTATTGTCCAATTGACAGAACAACTCACCCAAATTAAGCTTGACATTGAAACTAAAGAAAATGCGGTGATGGCTATTTTCAAAAATCAAGATAGAGTTCGTCAAAATCTCCAAGCCTTTGGCAATACAGAAGCTGAACGTGGCTTACGTGAACGTTACATCGACAAACTGGCTAATGAAGAAGATAAACTGGCTCAATATCAGACTGACATTGACGCATTAAAAACCCAAAAAGGGGCGACTGAAAAGACGCTAAATACACAGATTAACAGTATTGAATTTAAAGCGAAACTGTAAAAAATGACTCCGAAACCTGGATGAAGTATTGGGAAAATGGATCATTCTTCCCGATGAATTGGACTTAGTTCCCAAAAACTATCCGCTGTTACCATTAGCATGGGAAGACAAATTAGAATAATTTATTTCAATTTTCAAATTGCGAGGTTTGTTATCAAATTATCAAATATAAGCCATAATTATTGGGTTATCGTGCCAGCGGCGGGTAGTGGTTCGCGGATGGCTAGTCAGCGTCCTAAACAATATTTACCCTTACATGGTAAACCCATTCTCCAACATACTTTAGAACGATTATGTTTGTCACGCATTGCAGGTATTGTCGTTTGTTTAGCAAAAGAGGATGCTTATTGGGAAACGGTGACTTTACCTAGAACGGTCTTATGTGTTGATGGTGGAACTGAACGCTGCCATTCAGTATTAAACGGCTTAGAAGCTTTACAACATGCAGAACCTAATGATTGGGTGTTAGTGCATGATGCGGCGCGTCCTTGTGTGCGACAAGCGGATATTGAAAAATTGATGAACCAATTGGCTGATCACCCAGTTGGTGGACTTTTAGCCGTACCAGTATGCGATACTATAAAACGGGCATGGAAAAATCATTCTAATACTCATTCATTTGGGAAAAAACAAAATATAGAAATCGGAGAAACGGTTAACCGTGAAGGTCTGTGGCATGCCCTCACGCCACAAATGTTTCGAGTAAAAACATTGTATCAGGCTTTACAAAGCATATTAAATAAGGGAGAATTAGTGACCGATGAAGCACAAGCGATAGAAAAAATGGGATTGCGCCCTGTATTAATTGAAGGGCATCCGGATAATATTAAAATCACTCATCCACAAGATTTAAATTTAGCAGAATTATTTCTGCAACAACAGGCAAACACGTAGGGCAAACCTGACATGTTTCAGAAACCTGTCAGGTCTAAAACCTGTTAATTCAAATTAAAATAACTGTTTGGGAACAATATTATTCTCTTTTACAGCTTGGCTTTTGACAGAAAAATCGGTTTTGTTATGCGACGATTGAAGCAATGCAGGTTGACATCCTGTCACTAATGCAACTAAAGGAAAAGATTTTGTAGTCGGCGCATTTTTATCTTGCTGGGCTTGATGCGTTTTAACAGGTACCGGTAATGCATTGAATAACAGGGGACCACTCCCAAATAAATCTGTGACAGCGTTAGAGGTACCTTGGCTCGGAATTAACAAAAAACGACTGAGATTTTCAGCCACTCGTTGACCACAGGGCGTATTCATTAGAGCACTGGCATCAAAAAAAGTAGCGGGTAAGGCAAAGAAACCTTCAACAGCAGTGTTATCGGGAGTATTAATAATCACCACACCATCAACTCCAAATTCTGAAGAAGCATTAATGACATCTTCTACGGCTTCCCCTGTAAAGTTATAAATGCCGGTAGTCGTGACATCAATATTACCCCCTTTGCCTTTTTTAGCTTTGGCAAATATTTGAGCACCACTTAACACAACAAATTCTGGACTGGCAGTAATATTACCCCCACCCCCAAAATCTTCATTGACACTGGTCGTGATTTGACTATTAATCAGATAGACATAACTTGGAGCGCTGATCGTTAAATTACCCCCATCAGCACTTTCAGCCTTCGTTTCGATAGAAGAACCATTACGCATTACCAGCTTGTCTTCTAAAATTATGGCTATTTGCCCTGCATTACCTTGAGCTTCACTGAAGGCAGTAATGATAGCTTTATCAGTCAACATGAGGGTATTGCTTTGAATACTGACATTGCCCCCTTGGGCTGATCCATAAGTACCTGCATTGATCTCAGCTTGATCGATTAAATGTAAATCACCGGCTATCAATACAATCGTGCCACCATCGCCTGCATTATCCGTTTGACCTTGTGAAGTCGTAAAAAGACCACTACGAAAGCTATCTTCACTTTGGTCATGACCCGTAAAAGTGGCACTTTTAGCGACTTTGACCACAACAGCGCCACCTTGTCCCGGACCAAAGCTACTCGTGCCTATTTGTGCGCCATCACTGATTTGTAAACGCCCTGCCGTTAATTCAATGGTGCCGCCATCACCTGCATCTTTTGTTCTACCAACCGTTTGCGCCGTTATATAACTACCATAGCCAGCACTATCTAAACCTTCCAATTTGACTTGATCACTGACTTGAATTTGGATATGACCGCCTTGACCGGTTCCACCGCCGTCTGCACTGATATGACTTCCCTCAGTGACACTTAACTGTTTAGCGTCTAAGCTAATACGACCACCATCCCCTGAACCGGCACTGCTTGTCGAAATGCTGCTGGTAAATCCTCGTCTATCCTCACCCGATAAGGTGACATTGCCAATGGCTTTAATATTGATTTGCCCTCCTTGACCGGTACCATAAGTGAATGCGCCTATCTGTGCGCCATCTTTTAGGGATAATTGTTCGGATTCAAGAACAATGGTGCCACCTTGCCCTGCATTTTCCATTTTGCCCCGGGTATTTGTCGCAATCGCACTGCCCTGCCCCAAAGCACCTAGTCCAGAAAGCGTAATGGAATCAGTCGCCTGAATGTTAATATAACCCCCTTGCCCAGTTTCCATATTCATCGCATTGATATTGGCACCGTCTTCTAAATGTAAGGCACCTGTTTCTAATTCGATAGAACCAGCATCTCCTTCCTTCATTGATCCAGCCACAATTCCACTGGCGTTGACTCGTCCAGTCGTTGAAATTTTTTTATAACCAGAAAATGTAATCAATCCATCGACTTTAATTTTTATCATACCCCCTGGCTGACTTCCCAGGGCATTACTGAGAAACCGACTACCACGCCTTGCGATTAATTCACCCGCTTGCACATCAATTTTACCACCTTCAGCAAGATCGGCTGTAGTAGCTTGCACGGTGGTATTATCCAGAAAAAACTCCCCCGCACGGATATAAATACCACTATGACGACCACCATGATTCACACTTAAATTGGAATTTTGTAGAGTAATAGGACCAGGTTGGGCGGATAATGTTAAATCTTCTAGCAATGGTACCACCTCACCGGCGGATGCAACGCTTGCCATATTGATACGTCCAGAAGTTGCTCTTAACAAAAAATTATTGGCTTCAATGGGACCCCCTATGAGAGAAAGCGTGTTGCCTGGGGTAGCATTCAAGCGACTACCTTCAATAAATAACGAGCTGGGAGAATCCGTCAAAAAACCAAATGCTGAGACGGGTGCCACACTTAATACACTCTCATGAGGATTTAGCGCATTAAATTGACCACCATCTTGTAAATACAATGTATCAGCAGTGCTAGCATGGAAAGAACCTGGTATATCCAGTTTAGCATTGGCTCCAAACATCATGCCGGCTGGATTAATTAAATAAACATCGGCATCTGGAATTGTACTTCGGAGTAAGCCATCAATACTTGAAGGGCTACCACCTGTCACGCGACTGATAACATGACTAATCTGTTCAGGACCAGAAAATGTCGCACTTTCGTCCAGATTAAGATTGAATTGATCAAAACTATGAAATAGATTAGTACCGTGTTGTTGCCCAAAATCAGCACCAATGGTATAATCAGGTCCATCCAGGGCAACGCGAGGGCCCAAGGTGCCGTCCAGCGTGACTTCCGCCTGGAGGTTTGTAACAGATAATAAGCTTACAATAAATAAGGAAATAAATAATTTCATGAGTATGTATGTCCTGTTTTGAAAAAAATGCTTACCTTAAAGCAAGCGTAGGGTGCGTCCCACGCACCATTCATCGAACATAAGCATTATATAAAAAAAGGCAATCTGTCGGATTGCCTTTAATAAAAATATTGTCTGAATCAGAATTTTCAAAATGTTTGGGGTTAATTGTGTTTTAATTCTGTGAATTCTTAAATTCTGTGAATTCTGATTCAGACTGTTAATTATTAGATAGAACCAACAAACGTAGGATGCCTCCCACGCACCATACAGGTTTACAATGCGAAATTATTTTTTTGAACAGAACTAAAACCGGGACTCCAAAATTCCAACGCCTTTTGTTCAGTCGGTTTAGTGAATACCGGTTGCCCCATCTCATCACGTTCTACTAATATAATATGCTCTAGCTGTAGTAAATCCAGAATATACGGAGAATGAGTCGTTACAATTATCTGTGCTTTACCCGATTCCACGATATGATGTATTTCTTTTACAATCATGTGAAGAGTACGCGGTTCTAAACCATTTTCAATTTCTTCAATCACAATCAAGGGAGGTGGTTTGGGATGACGCAACAACGCAAGTAGTGCCACAGTCCGCAAAGTGCCTGTCGATAATAACCATTCTGCAATTTTGCATTCTCCCTCCGTTAGCTGTAAATAAACACTGCGTTCTAATTCTGTACTCAAAACCACTTGCAAATCTTTCGCATACGGCAATAGAGATTGTAATGTTTTTAAAATACTATCATAAGTACTTGGGCTTAATCTACGAATGTTTAATAAATACCTGGCGAGGTTAGAACCGTATTTATTGAGTCGCATATCACCGCTCATTCGTTTTTGCACTCTTGATGTATCCACCCTATCGGGATTGAGTGTGAGAAATTGCCAATCAAAACTATCCCAGAAGCGTTTATTTTTATTGATGCTTTTTAACCATGTTATCAGCCTCATTTCTGAAGAGGGATTTTGTATAGTGTTAACATACCGTGATAGTGCAGCCCATAATGCGGAATTAGCCCTTGACAAGATTGAAAACTCACTGCCGGCAGGGGCAGAAAAATCAAATGACTCAATTTCTGGAAAATAAAAGGCATTATTTGTTTGACGTTCTACTATCAACTTCTCCTCAAAAAATAGCTTTTCACTCTGGATAAAGATATCCTGTTTCTCTCCAAGAGTCACTGACATATTAGCGCGAAATATCGAATTATCCATTTTTTGGCACAATTCAAATACCATAGGATTCGTTTCATAAGCACTATCACCCAATGTTTTTAACTCGTGTGGATTCATTCGATTACGCACCTGTTCAAAGCCCCGCCAACGATTCATAGCAATATCTAAACCCTGCTTAATAATCGTTTGGTAAGTTTCCAAAGCTTCAATGAAACTACTTTTGCCAGAGCCATTATTACCCATAAAAACGGTTAAGGGTGAAAGTTCAAGCGTGCCACTGTCTCGAATCGCTTTAAAATTTTTGATTCTGAAGCTCTTAATAGTTAAATTATTCATTTTATCAAATTTTTGTTCTTGATGCTCAAGTTTTAAAACCGTGAACGACAAGGATTGTATATAAGTTTAAGGGCAGACCTGTATGTCTGCCCTGACTTAACGACAAATAGCCTCCTTATTCAACAATCTCAGGCATGGTTAGCTTGTCATAAAACTCAGTATACTTCTCCTTATCCGGACTAGCCCTCAAAGCCATCGCTGAGCGTGGGTGTTCATTCAACGTCCCTGTTATCATCATCGGTATGAGATAACCCCATTCTATCTCATTTCTCAATGGAACGAAATATTCCTCAATGAGTTTTAGGATGGGTCTGATGTTATACTTGGGATTCTTAAGAAAGCCAAGCAAGAGTTCAAGCGTACAATTACCAGCCCCTCGACCAATACCGTAAACAGAGCCATCTAATATATTAGACCCTTCAATAATCGCCTGAATAGTATTTCCAAAAGCCAATTGACGGTTATTGTGGCAATGAATGCCTATCGTTTTGCCCGGCAATGCCCTCAAATACTTTTGCGTTAAAAACGTGATGTCTTCACAGTAAAAAGAACCGAAAGAGTCAACCAAATACACATAAGGAATTTCCGTTTGACTGATCTGTGAAAGAGCCTCATCAATATCTTTTTCAAGATTGGTTGAAACAGCCATCAAGTTAAGGGTGACATCTTTATAGCCCTTATCCAGAATCTGATTAGCCAGGGCAATACCTTTATCAACATCTTTGATATAGCAAGCGACACGCATCATATCAAAGATAGACTGTTCAGCAGATAAAATATCTTCATCTCTGACTCTGCCAATATCTACCATACAGGATAGTTTTGACTTCAATTCAAGACCATCAAGGACCTTTCGTACATCATCTTCCCGACAAAAACGCCACTTTCCATATTCTTTTGGATCAAACATGTCATCAGACGCTTTATATCCGATTTCCATGTAATCAACACCCGCTTCACAAACGGCTTGATAGGTAGCACGTACCAACTCATCACTAAATTGCCATTTATTGATCAAACCACCATCTCGAATGGTGCAATCAAGTAGCTTTATTTCAGGTCTATACATAGTTTAAGTTTGTTCCTGGTTATTAATAACTTATGTGAACTTTTTGAGCATTTTACCCGACATTAATTATAGTTTATGCTATCAATAAACGGTTTATTTCAATTTTTTAATTCTACTCCGTATAAAAAACAAAATTTAATATTATTATAATTCTTATTCTTAATTGATTAGCAATTAATGTGATCGTTTTTTAAAAGGGCTTGAATAAATACTATTTTTTAACTGGAAACCAAGTTTTTTTAAAAAACGTGGTGCTAAAATAATTTATTTTTCTGAACATCTATAACAAAATTCGGGTTAATGTAGAAAAATGAAAAAAAAACCATATTATAGTTAAGAATCACATTTTTTGCTATAAACTCGATGTTTTAGTTTTTAAAATCAAAAGGCTTAAAGAAATACTCTATATAAGAAATCGGATTTTTGAAAAAATCGGATTTCTTATAGGTTCTATATCCCTGGCGTTCACCAAAAATAGAACATTGAGTATAAATTAAATTCAATTGGTATATCACTTACAACTGAGATAACTTTATGAATAAACCATTGGAAGCATCGGCTGAAAATACCTCAACCAAGCAGCCAAAGCGAATTGATGAACATATTGTAGAAATCGTTAGCGACTCAGGAGAAGGCGCACAAAAAGCAGGGCAAACATTTGGTAACATCAGTGCTAAAATGGGCAATGGTGTCTGGACGGTTGAAATTATCCCGGCTGAAATTCAACCACCTGCTCGTTCACCTGCTGGTGCCAGTGGTATTCGTGTCCGTTTAGGCTCACATCACATGACGAATATGGGAGATGCCGCAGATATGGCAGTGGCACTTAACGAACAAGTCCTTTATTCCCGTATCGCCACTCATGCCTACAAGCCAGGAACGGTTATTTTGTTGGAAAACAAATGGCTTACCGATCCTAATCCTGAAATCAGGAAACAATATCAAACCTCGGTGGCAGAATTTCGTGAAAATGGTTTGATCGTTCAGGAAGTGCCTATGGAAGAAGAATGCCTAAAAATTACGCCCAACCCCCGCCGGGGAAAAAACATGTTTGTATTAGGTATGCTTTGTTATATCTATAGTCGGGAGTTAGAAAGGGCTAATCAGGAAATCGAAGCCACTTTTGGGCAAAAAGGCAAAAAAGTGGTTGAAAACAATCAACAACTACTTAAATCCGGTTATGAATATGCCAAAGAAAACCTGGATTATTGGTATGAAGTGCCGCCTTGGGAGCGTGATTCAAACGAGCCTTTGATAGTGACTAATGGTAATCAAGCTATGGGATTGGGGGTTATGGCTTCAGGGATGGACCTGGTGTCTATGTATCCGATAACACCGGCTACGTCAGCATCACACTATCTGGCTGAAGTTTATGATAAAGTCGGTGGATTTGTACATCAGGCAGAAGATGAAATTGCCGCGGTTGGATTTGCCATCGGTTCTTCGTATGCAGGTAAAACGGCTTGTACCATCACTTCAGGTCCAGGTTTAGCCTTAAAAACAGAATTTCTTGCCCTGGCAGTGATGGCGGAAATACCATTGGTTGTCGGCGTGGTACAACGAGGCGGACCATCTACGGGTTTACCGACTAAAGTTGAACAAGGAGATTTATTAGCTTCTTTATATGGTGAGCCTGGTGATGCACCTAAAGTGGTTATTGCAGCAGCGACGATTGAAGAATGCTTTCATTTTGTCATCATGGCGCGTAAGCTTGCTGAAACATTTCGTACCCCTGTCATTTTGCTCACAGATGCTAACTTGGGAACAGGGGTGCAGCCTTATCCCCGTCCAAAAGCAAAGGCTGAATGGATGGCGGCACCGGTTGATCAATCCGCTTGGAAAAAAGAAACACCGCCTTTTGATTGGAATGAAGAAACCGGCTTATCACCGCGCCCCATTGTTGGGCAAGCTGATGGGCAATATGTTTTAACCGGGTTGGCACATACTAATCAAAGTAAAGTGGCTTATGATCGTGAATCTAACCAGCGTGGTTGTAATATGCGTAGCCGCAAATTAGCAGCCCTTTATAGTACCTTGAAACCACCCAAAGTACACGGCGCGGAAGAAGGTGATTTGTTGATTGTGGGTTGGGGTTCAACTTTGGGTGCGATTGAAGAAGCGGTTGATAGAATAAGGGCAGAAGATCATAAAGTCTCTTCCCTACACCTACGCTTCCTATCGCCACTTGAACCGGGCTTAAAGGAGATATTTGCTCGCTTCAAAAACATTTTAACCGTCGAAATTAATTACAGTGATGAAGCCGATGCACCGCTTATCAACCCAGGTAATCGGCGTTATTCGCAACTGTCTATCCTTCTGAGAACACAAACTTTAGTTGATGTGGACTGTTGGACCAATGTTTATGGGCAACCGATGCAGCCGGGATTAATTTATGACGAACTGATCCGTCGTATCAAAGCAATGAAAGGAGAAAAATAATGTTTGGTTTAAAAGCAGATTGGTCCCTAGATGTCAAGCAGCGTTATTTCACCTTAGGTGATTATATCGGTGGAGAACCTCGCTGGTGTCCTGGATGTGGTGATCATGGTGTACTTACCATAGTACAACGTATTTGCCGCGATAAACAATTACCACCGGAAAAGACCGTAACGGTTTCCGGAATTGGTTGTTCCAGCCGTTTACCCCATTATTTGGGGACTTATGGTTTTCATGGCATACATGGACGTGCCTTGCCGGTCGCCTGTGGAATCAAATCACGCCGCCCTGAATTAGATGTTTGGGTAGCCACCGGAGATGGTGACTGTTATTCCATTGGTGCAGGGCATTGGATGCATGCCGTGCGCTATAATATGAATATGACAGTATTAGTATTTGATAACAATATCTATGGTTTGACTAAGAAACAGACTTCACCCACTACGCCACTTGGCTTTAAGAGTAATACTCACCCAACCGGTGCGATTTTAGCACCTCTTAACCCATTAACGGCAACTTTGGGCATCAGTAATGTTTCATTCCTGGCTCAAACGATAGATTGGAATCCAGCCCATCTTTATGAAACGATTAAAGCGGCGCATGACCATCGAGGCTTTAGTCTGGTTAATATTATTCAGCGCTGTCCGGTTTATTCGCCAGAAGCGTATGAACATCTACAACAGGATCAGTCTAATCTGTTGTTGCTGACTCATGACAAAGGTATTCAACTGGAAAAAAACATCTTACGCCTGTTTCCAAACCAGCAAGAGCATGATCCATCTAATATGTCAAAAGCGTATGAATTTGCTTTACCCGAAATGCCCAAACCAGTTGGTTTGCTCTATCACAATCCTGAAGTACCCTGCTATGAAGATTTTTCTAGTCAAGGCAAGGATATGGGAGTAGAAGAAAAATTAGCGGGACTAAATGAAGCGTTTGATCAGTTTGCTATTTAGGAATGAGATTTTAAGAACTGAAAAAACTTTCAAGCCAAACCTGCCAGGTTTTTTAAACCTGGCAGGTTTAGTATTCGAGGTTTGAGTTTTTCTTCATTCCTTAGTACCTGATTGAAAATCCAAGCGTAAACCTGCCAGGTTTTTAAAACCTGGCAGGTTTAGAACTGGGATATTATTTCAGGCATATTCCTAAGTCTGTTCACTGTTTACCGTAGAAGTAGATACACTATGCAAAGCATCCACCAAACGCAAGACAGGTATCACTTCCAGAGTCGGTATTCTGTCACGGGGCGCATTAGATTTAGGCACAATAGCCCTTTTAAAACCATGTTTAGCGGCTTCGCGTAAACGGTCAGCACCATTAGGTACAGGGCGAATTTCACCAGCCAATCCCACTTCACCAAATACCACAAGATTTTTAGACAAAGTCACATTACGCAAACTAGATAATACCGCTAACAATACCGCTAAATCTGCCCCCGTTTCATTGACTCTGACACCACCCACAACATTGACAAATACATCCATATCAAAAGTTGCTAGCCCGCCATGCCGATGCAGTACCGCCAATAGCACCGCTAAACGATTTTGATCTAATCCCAAAGCCACACGACGCGGATTAGGAGTAGCTGATTCATTCACTAAAGCTTGTACTTCAACCAACAAAGGGCGCGTTCCTTCATGTGTCACCATAACAATACTACCAGGCACTTCCGCTTCATCGCGTGATAGAAAAATAGCAGAAGGATTGCTAACCTCTTCTAAGCCCCTATCGCTCATCATAAATACGCCCAACTCATTGACCGCACCAAAACGATTTTTAATCGCCCGTATCACCCGGAAACGGGTACCACTGTCCCCTTCAAAATAAAGTACCGTATCTACCATATGTTCTAAAACCCTGGGACCTGCTAATGAACCTTCTTTGGTCACATGCCCCACCAAAAATACGGCGGTATTTGTCTGTTTCGCAAAACGTACTAGTTGTGCTGCACTTTCGCGAACTTGTGAAACCGAGCCTTGGGCGGATTGTAATAGTTCAGTATGTATGGTTTGGATAGAATCTATCACCATCACCTTAGGCTGTTCTTTAGCAGCAATACTCAGAATTTTTTCAACTCGTGTTTCCGTCAGCAATTTTACCTGATGAACATCTAAACCTAAGCGTTGAGCACGTAAGCTAACCTGTTGTGGGGATTCCTCTCCAGTGACATATAAAGGAGAAGTGGAAGAACTTAAACTCAATTGCGACATGGTTTGCAGTAGCAAGGTAGATTTACCTATGCCAGGATCACCCCCAATCAAAACAACTGAACCACCTACTAAGCCACCGCCTAATACACGATCTAATTCAGCCAACCCCGTAGCAGTCCGTGCCTCATCTACTACTTCTACCGCATCTAATAAACAAACCGTCGCTTCAACACCACTATAACTGATTGAACGACGACTACCTTGATCAGCTTGATAGGTACTAGGTGCTTCTTCTATGGCAGTTTCTTCTAAAGTATTCCATTCTCCGCACTCAGAACATTGTCCAATCCATTTTGTGGAAACGGCATCACATTTTTGACAAGTATAGGCCGTTTTTTTACGTGCCATGGTCGATATCATTTTGTATTTTAAATTGTAATTTTAATTATTAAATTAAAATATATTATATCTGCTATTTAAGTTTTTTTATATAAATCAAATCTGTGAAATGCGAATTAAGAGCTCGTGTATGTAGCTCGTGTAGGGTGTATAAGCGAAGCGTCATACACCAAATTGTGCTCATAAAAATATGAGTGCAGGACGCTATACAAATTACAAATTCGCAAAAACGGCTTCAGCAGCATTTAAAGTGGCCTCCATATCTTCTTGGGAATGAGCCGATGAAACAAACCCCGCTTCAAAAGCTGATGGTGCCAAATAAATGCCCTTTTCTAACATGCCATGAAAGAACTTTTTAAATCGTTCAACATCACAAATACTGACTTGTGCAAAATTTTCAATTTTGTCATCACCAGTGAAGAATAAGCCGAACATGCCACCAATAGATACACCTGTCGTAGGAATGTTAGCGGCATTAGCAAGAGCTAACAGGTTTGTAATGAATTGTTCCGTTTTGCTACTCAGTTCAGGATAAAAATGAGGTTCGGAGATAATTTCCAAAGTGGCTAGCCCTGCTGCCATTGCGACTGGATTGCCGGATAAAGTACCTGCCTGATAAACCGGACCAAGGGGTGCAATTTGTTCCATGATGTCACGTTTACCCCCAAATGCGCCGACGGGCATTCCGCCTCCAATGACTTTACCGAGTGTTGTTAGATCAGGTTTAACATTGTAATAGCTCTGTGCGCCGCCCAGTGCAACCCGGAAGCCAGTCATAACTTCATCAAAAATTAACACACTACCATATTTGTCACAAATTTCACGCAATCCTTCTAAAAAACCGGGTACTGGGGGGATGCAATTCATATTACCTGCTACCGGTTCAACAATAATAGCAGCAATCTCTACTCCTATTTCTGCGAATACCGTTTTAACTTCCTCTAAGTTATTGTATGTAAGGCTTAAAGTGTGTTCGGCTAGGGAGGCTGGTACCCCAGGACTATTAGGTAAGCCTAAAGTCAGGACACCAGAGCCAGCTTTAACTAATAAAGAATCGGCGTGTCCATGGTAGCAGCCGGTAAATTTAAGGATTTTATCGCGTCCGGTATAGCCGCGTGCTAATCGTATCGCGCTCATAGTGGCTTCTGTGCCAGAATTAACCATACGTACCAGTTCAATAGACGGAATTAATTCACAAATTTTTTCAGCCAGGCGCGTTTCAATCACGGTGGGGGCACCAAAACTCAGTCCATTGGCAGCGGTGTCTTGTACTGCCTTCACGATTTTGGGATGCGCATGTCCGGCGATCATGGGTCCCCAGGAAGCAACATAGTCAATATAACGTTTATTATCAGTGTCATAAAGATAGGCACCTTTGGCGCGTTGAATAAAAATCGGATCGCCACCGACACCTTTAAAAGCGCGTACTGGGGAATTGACACCGCCAGGGATATATTGTTGAGCGGCGATAAAATTTTGAGTGGTCATTTTTTTTTCCTTTGATAAATTCTTTTAACGGGTTTGCTACGAAATCGATAGATGGCAATTTCTCCAAATAAATTAGGCATTAAACGCATAGAACGACTAGTATGATGCGTCGTATCTACCACTGCCCTTTGTAATACTTCAATATCTAGCGTATGACAGAGTTTTTCAAAATCATGTAAGGAACATAAATGAATATTTTCCGTATTGTACCATTCACTGGGTAAGGCACGAGATGTCGGCATCACGCCTCCAAACAATAATGAAATACGCGCCCCCCAATGCCCAAAATTAGGAAAAGTCACAATACCCTCGCGTCCAACGCGCAACATTTCCAATAATAATAAATCAGGGCGGTGGATGGTTTGCAAAGCTTGTGTCATCACGACATAATCAAAACTATCATCTGAAAAATCAGATAAGCCTTGATTTAAATCTGTGTGAATCACATTAACGCCGGCTTGAATACAATATACGATATTCTCATCATCAATTTCTAAACCATATCCGGTCACAGAGCGCGTCTCATGTAAATGTGCCAGTAAAGTGCCATTACCACAGCCTAAATCTAAGACATGCGAATCTTCAACAATCCATTCGCTAATCAGTGCCAAATCAGTACGCAATTTCATGGTTATTTATTCGATATTTCTATGTGCTGCATATACGCTTGAAAAGTTTGTATAAAACGAGGAATCGGCATCAAAAAGGCATCATGTCCTTCATGTGCTTTTATTTCAGCATAGCTAACTTCTTTTTTATTGTCTAATAAGGCTTTAACTATTTCGCGTGAGCGGGCGGGTGAAAATCGCCAATCGCTCGTAAATGAAATCACTAAAAATTTCGCTTGTAGTTTTGCAAATGCGGCAGATAGATTGTTTTTGTATTCGCTGGCAGGATCAAAATAATCTAGGGCTTTAGTCATTAATAAATAAGTATTTGCGTCGAAACGATCTACAAAAGAGCTACCTTGATAGCGTAAATAACTTTCGACTTGAAATTCCACGTCAAAACCAAAATTGATTTTACCTTCGCGCAATTCTCGTCCAAACTTTTTACGCATGGCAAATTCCGATAAATAGGTAATATGCCCTAGCATTCGTGCCAACATTAAACCGCGACGCGGTAAAGTATTATGTTGATAATAATGTCCAGCATGAAAATCGGGATCACTTAAAATCGCTTGACGAGCGACTTCGTTAAAGGCAATGTTTTGTGCTGTTAATTTCGATGCTGCTGCAATGACGACGCAATGACGCAAATGTTTGGGATAATCTATCGCCCATTGTAATGCTTGCATACCCCCTAAGCTGCCACCTACCACGGCTGCCCATTGTGAAATACCTAAAACATCACCTAAACGTGCTTGACTTTTTACCCAGTCGCGTACTGTGATAATCGGAAAATCAGGACCATAAGGTTTATTTGTATCTGGATTGAGAGTATTAGGACCGCTTGATCCTTTACAGCCCCCTAAATTATTGGGAGAAACGACAAAAAAACGGTTAGTATCAATCGGTTTCCCAGGTCCAATACAGCTTTCCCACCAGCCTGGTTTTTTATCTTGCATACTATAATAACCGGCAGCATGATGATCGCTACTGAGGGCATGGCAAATTAGCACCGCATTAGAATGGTTTTTATTTAAAGTACCATAAGTTTCATATATCAACTCATAACTTGGTAAGGTGCGCCCACAGTTTAATGCCAATGGCGTGGTAAATTTATGGGATTGTGGCGTGACTAATCCCACGCAATCAGGAGATAATATGTCTGGCATGAATGTTATCAGTTATCAGTTATCAGTTTTTAACACAAGCAAGGTTCGGTTAATATTAACCTTTGAGGCTCTTGCAAAACTCATGTCACGAGGGCAGACACGCAGGTCTGCCACCTACAAAACATCACATATTTTCGGATGGTAGGGGCGAACCTAAGTTCGCCCTCGCTTTCATCCATGAGTTTTGCAAGAGCCTCTATTTAAAAAAATTTGTTGTCGATTTAGAAACATTATCACGTAATCGCCTTTATTTTCAAGGGCTATAGGAAAATTCAAAACACCTATGAGCTCATATTATATTACTATTCAGTTGTTTTGTCCAATCGAAGATAACGAAAAACTTATAAATCTTTATAGAAATAATGGTTTTGAAGTATACTGTACACGGGCATAACTTAAACTTTTATGTCGGGTGGGCAAGTGTTTTTGTGCCCACCTACCTCCCCAATGCCATTAAGTATTGTGGGGAAGTTGTGGAAATAAAGGCTCAAATCAGATAAATTGTTCCTGGTTAAATTTTGATTAAAATTATGAAAATAATACATTCTATTTTGAATATTATAATGAAACCCGTCATTTTCGTTTGGAACGTTATAACGAAATTTTTCATTTTCGTTTGGAATATTATAAGAAATCGACTATCTTTTCTTTGGAAAAAAAGAAAAACATCATCTTTTTTGAAAGTCGTATCAGCCTTTTTTTTCTTTTTAGTATTTTTCTCATTTCTAGCCAGTTTTTCTGGTGCATTGATTTTTTTCACAGAAGCTCCTCATGATGAGCCTTTAAAACCTATTAAATTATTTTGCCCGAAACCAGAAAAAAATTATTATATTGAACCGACTGTTGCTAACCCATTTTTTAGTGCGGGTTTGCCGGCTGAATTTAAAAATAAACTTTCTGATTTAACAATCCCTCGAAGTAAAAGTGAATTTGAATTCGCAGTCTCTGAATTACTTGAAAACAACAAACTGGCTTTATCTATAGCGTTTTTCGTTTGGGTGAGATACAGGGCAACCATTCAGTCTTGCCCCTACAAAAGATGTACTTCACTCAAAAGGGAAATGCTATACACATTCATCAACAGCAACACCTGATGACAGACAGAACGGTTCTATCGCCATTATTTGAGACTTTAGATCATCTTTTTGAGAATGGCTGGAAACCCTGCAATAAACAACAACTTTTCTTTCATTGTTTTCTATTCCCAATAATTGTCTGACATCAGATTTATCATAATACCGATGTCCAGAAGAATGTTTCTTGGCGAATAATTCACCAGACGCATCCCATCTTCTAAGCGTTGATATTGATCTACCAACTCGTTTTGCAAATTGACATAAGCTATATAATCTATTCATTTGAATAGTTTTGCATAGATTTAGATAGAAATCAAGTTGCCGTTTTTAACTCCTTTTGTTTCGATGATCAAGTTTTTAATCTAACAACAATAACTACAAGGATTGTATATAAAAAAGGATTTTTTTGCTAACCACGACGCTGGCGCGTCGCTAAGATATTCCCACGCCAGCGCGTGGGAACGAGAGTTACGAGAGTTTTTCGTAAAGCTGCGATCAATTAACAGATTGTTATTTGAGGATGATAAAAAAAATCCGTTGTACTCAATTTAAGGCTGAGTAGTTACAATTTGGCTTGGCGATAATCGCCTCATTATACTTATCTTGCAAGCGCGTTTGCGACATTGCATTACTGATATTATTTTCCCAGGCGATAACCTCAATAAACTTACCATCCTGGTATAAAGATTGACATCGCTGGTAAATAAAATTTTCAAATACCCGTCGTTCTGACTCCAATTCTTCAGACGAGGCAAGAAAAATGGTGATTTTTGACATAGATGCCCTTTTGTTTCGATGATCAAGTTTTTAATCTGACAACAATAACTACAAGGATTGTATATAAACAGGGATAAATCGTTTGAACTTGAGTGCTGGAATAAGCTGTGGCTCTAATTTCGGATAACCTCCTAGTACGACGCGCCGTCAATTCAGAAGATTATTCATCTCACCACCAATCAAGAGGGTTGGTACAATTATTATCCGATATATTAGCGGCGCGTCGTACTAGTTATTTCAGGCACGTTCCTTAGTGTTCATCCAAAAACGCTTGCAAAACGCCCTGTACAAAGATAAAAATATCAAAGGCGAACACTAACTAAAGGGTAGCCCTTACATTAAGCATTATTTTAATAAATCCGCAATGGCATCGCGTTCCTGTTCTAGTTCACGTTGACTAGCTAAAATACGAGCTCGGCTAAATTCATCAATTTCTAATCCTTGCACGATTGAAATTTCCCCATCTTTAATCGTCACAGGGAAAGAATACATCAAGCCTTCAGGAATGCCATAACTACCATCGCTAGGAATAACCATGCTAACCCAGTCATCGCTTCCCATCGCCCAATCACGCACATGCGAAAGGATTGCAAAAGCCGCAGAAGCGGCACTGGATTTGCCCCGTGTCTTAATAACCGCAGCACCCCGTTGTTGCACTGAAGGAATAAAATCATTCACAATCCAATCTTGATCGACAAGAGATTTAGCGGGTTGACCATTGACAAGTGCATGACTCACATCAGGGTATTGGGTAGCAGAATGGTTGCCCCACACCACCATATTTTTGATAGCTGTGACATAGACTCCCGTTTTGGCTGCTAATTGGCTGACCGCACGGTGATGATCAAGGCGCGTCATAGCCGTAAATTGTTTGGATGCCAAGTCAGGGGCTGAATGCATGGCAATATAGGCATTGGTATTGGCAGGATTACCAACAACCAATACTTTAACATCACGGGCAGCATGGTCATTCAGTGCTTTACCCTGAACCGTGAAAATCTCACTGTTGACTTTAAGCAAATCGCTTCTTTCCATCCCAGGACCCCGAGGGACGGCACCAACCAGTAAAGCATAATCAACCTCGGAAAAGGCTAAGTTGGGATCGTCTGTCATCATGACATCTTGCAAAAGCGGATAGGCACAATCATCAAGTTCCATGATGACACCTTTTAAGGCTTCTAAAGCGGCTGGTATTTCCAGCGTATGCAGAATGACTGGCTGATCAGGACCTAGCATTTCACCAGATGCAATACGAAATATTAAAGAATAGGTGATTTGACCTGCGCATCCGGTGATAGCAACACGTACTGGTGGTTTCATAGTAAAATTTCCTTTAAGTGAGATTTTGACATTAAGGGATGAGTTTTTTAAAATTTAACTTGATCGAGTATAAACGGAAAAAAGAAAATTGCCAATTATGTTAATAATTAATAACTGATATAAATTTTTAATGATATATTGATATATAACTTGATGTTCAAGTTTTTAAGCTTTGGGATTTATCCCAAGGGTGCTATTAATAGACTTCTCCCTTTTTAATTTCAATCGTCTTAAAAAAACTATGGCTGATTATAATGTGATCGTAATAGGTGCAGGTCCTGCCGGTTATGCGACTGCTATTCGGTGCGCTCAACTGGGTATGAAAACAGCGTGTATTGATAAATGGAGCAATCCGGCGGGTAAACCCTCTTTAGGTGGAACTTGCCTTAATGTAGGTTGTATCCCCTCTAAAGCACTGCTGGATTCTTCCCATCACTATGAATTTATGCAAACACAAGCCGTAGCTCATGGCATCCAATGCGAAAACTTAAATATTGATATTGCAGCCATGCAGGCACGTAAGAACAAGATCATTAAAATACTTACCCAAGGCATTGCCATTTTATTTAAAAAGAACAAAATTATCTCGTTTCAAGGCACCGCCCGTTTAAGCACTGATAAACAAGTGGAAATCACTGCCCTAGATGGTCATAAAAAAACCCTCACGGCTGATAATATTATCATCGCCACCGGCTCAGTACCGGTTCAAATACCGATTGCGCCCACGGATGATAAATGGATAGTTGATTCCGCAGGTGCCCTAGCCTTTGAAAGTCAACCTAAACGCCTGGGTGTAATAGGTGCAGGAGCCATTGGTTTAGAATTGGGCAGCGTATGGAATCGCTTAGGTAGTCAAGTGACTATTTTGGAAGCATTACCCGATTTTCTCGCTACCGCAGATCGCAAAATAGCAACCGCCGCTCAGCGTGAAATGAAAAAACAAGGATTGAATATCCATTTAGGGGCTAATGTCACTTCAACAACGATTGCTAATGATGAAATCACCGTCACTTACCAAGATAAAAAAGCTGAACAAAAGCTTATCGTAGATAAACTAATCGTCGCGGTGGGACGTAAACCGAATACAGAGGGTTTAGGAGCGGCTGAAATAGGTATCGAAATCAATGCTCGTGGTTTTATTCAAGTCAAAGAACACCGTGAAACGACAATACCCGGCATTTATGCCATCGGAGATGTCATTGGTGGTCCCATGTTAGCACATAAAGGCTCTGAAGAAGGTGTTATGGTTGCAGAGCATTTAGCCGGCCAACTTAGTAAAATGTCTTATGAAACAGTACCTTATGTTATTTATACCAGGCCAGAAATCGCATGGGTCGGCAAAACTGAGGAACAACTCAAAGCCGCTGGTATTGAGTACAAAGTCGGTCAATTTCCGTTTATGGCAAGTGGTAGGGCAAGAGCTTATGGTGATACAAGCGGTATGGTTCGCATTATTGCAGAAGCCCAAACAGATCGCCTATTAGGCATACACATTTTGGGTACTTCTGCATCCGAATTGATTGCGGAAGCGGTGCTTGCTATAGAGTTAAAATCCAGCGCTGAAGATTTAGCGAGAACTATTCACGCGCACCCCACTCTTTCTGAAGCAATACATGAAGCTGCCCTGGGTGTTGATGGGCGGATGATTCACGCTTAGGAATGGTTTCGAGGTTTTAGTTTTTTTTCAAAAAACTAAAACCTCGAAAATGAAATAATTTTCCGTTTTGTATTTTTACGTGAGTTACCACAGGCGGAACCTGTGGTAACTATTTTTTATTAAAATTTATTAGCCTTGAAATAAATTTATTCAAAGTTTATCTCAATACAGGTTAGTCATTAACAATCAACAATTCACAATTAAAAAAAATATGAACCCTTTACCAGCTTTCAAACGACGTTTTGCACATGGTATTCATCCCGACGAATTGACTGAACAAACTGTTCATTTGCCGATTCAGCGCGTACCTTTTGTCAATCAATATATTTTACCATTAGGGCAACACTTAGGTGCACCTGCCAAATCCATTGTTAAAGTTGGAGAACGTGTACAACGTGGACAACTGATTGCCGAACCAGGTGCCTTTGTATCCACCGCCTTACACAGTCCCGTAACGGGTTGGGTGCGAGCCATTGAACCACGTCGTTATCCTGGGGAAAAACTGCAAGCCGTCATAGAAATTGAAGCCGATCCTTATGCCACTCAGCGTCTTGAACCTAAAGCCTCAATTAATTGGTCATCCCTATCCCAGGATGAATTTGTCAAGCATGTTCAGCAAGCAGGGATTGTCGGTATGGGGGGAGCCGCTTTTCCAAGCCATGTCAAATATGTCTTGCCTGATGGTTTACACATCAAACATTTAGTGATCAATGGTGCAGAATGTGAACCCTATCTCACCAATGATCATCGACTGATGTTAGAACGCCCCGATACCGTACTACAAGGTGTAGAAATGGTACGACAAAAACTGGGAGCTGAACAGGCAACAATCGGCGTAGAAATGAATAAAGCCGATGCCATTGATATTTTACAAAAACAGGTTAAACATCAGCAATATCAACACATTGATATTATCCCCTTGCGGGTAAAATATCCCCAGGGGGCTGAAAAAATGCTGATTCAATCCATATTCGGCGTAGAAGTCCCAACAGGTCAATTACCGCGTGATATCGGTGTGACCGTCAATAATGTCGGTACCATTGTAGCCATTGCTGATTATTTTGAAACGGGGATGCCACTGATTGAACGTATTGTCACCGTTTCAGGTCCTGGTGTTGAACATCCCGCTAATCTGATTGTCCCATTGGGTACGCCTGTGCGTGAAGTATTACGATTTTGTGGTGGTTTAAAACAAACCACTCGCGAAGTCATCATGGGCGGTCCTATGATGGGAACCCCCATTGCCAGCCTTGATGTGCCCATATTAAAAGGGAGTTCCGGCATTCTCGCCTTCACCGCAGCACAAACCAGTAAACCTAAAGAATATCCTTGCATTCATTGTGGTCGTTGTGTCGAAGCTTGCCCTCATTTTCTGAACCCGTCGCGCCTGGCGCGGCTTGCAAAAGTCAGTGAATATGAAGAAATGGCTGAATATTATGCAATGGATTGTGTCGAATGTGGGGCATGTACTTTTTCCTGCCCTTCAGGCATTCCAATTGTTCAGCTTATCAAGGTAGGTAAAATGGAGATACGCAAAGCCAAAGTGGTCGCTGCTTCAAAGTAGGAAATGCCTGAAATGTTGAAATTGATCCAACAGGGGCAATCCTTTGTGGTTGCCCTTTGCGAGTTACCTAACTTAAAATAGTTGCCTTAGAAGCCGCAATCAACTTCGTTTCCAAACGTTCCAGAGCTTTTCTTTCACGCTCAAGCGCACTTTCCGCTTTAATCGTGCGATTTCTAAGAGATGTCACCTCACTTCTAGCGACTTCTAAGTCTTTATCCTGTTTAGTCTTTATTTCTTTATACCCTGCCTCCTGAGAGTCAGCACGCGCCGTAACAGCAACAACCCTCTTTTCCATTTCAATACGAGCTTTGATTTCAGCATCCAAAATTTCTCTTAGCTCATGCTTTTCTTGTTTTAGCAGCTTAATAGAAGCTTCAGATTTTTTAGTGGCTTCAACTTTTTCATGAACGACAGATTCTGCAATAGAAGCCCGCCTTTGCTCATCTTTAAGTTTTTCCCAAACATTTTTACTTTCTTTTATTGCCACTTTGAGATCTTTATCTATACGCTCAGAAGTACGTAAGTTAACAGCCGCATCTTCACGAGACTCTTTAAGCATTGCGCTTTCTTGTTCTAGCTGACGATTAACTTCATACAAACGTCTTTTCAAATTCTCAGCACTTTCACTAGATCGTCCAACATCTTCAGTCAAATGCTTGACTTCATGTTCTTGTTCAGCAATCGTTTCTTCAAAAATATTTTTTTGAACGGCTGCATTTTTAAGAGCATCATTTTTGTGGTTAATGTCAACCTGTAATGATTTATTTTCCCTCGTTAAAATTTCAATAGCCGCATTAGCTGCAGCAAGCTTTTGACTGGTTTGTTCCGCTTTTTTTATAGCTGCCTGAAGCTGTTGTAAAATTTCAGCTTCATATTGTTGATAGCGTTTTTTAATTGTATCAATTTCGTTTTGGGCAATATCTTGTGAAGTTTGCCAAAAAATTTGCAAAGCATCTATACCTATGCGTTCAACCTCTTCAGGTATTTTAGAGGGTTTATCCTCAATCACGGATAGATTGATTTTTTTTAGAATCATATTATCAGTGTTAATGGTTAATGATTAACGGGATAGTGTACAAAAAATATTATTGGGTAAAGACCTGCCAGGTTTTTAAAACCTGGCAGGTCTGGCAACGATTCTTAACTCGAAAGGAAATCCGATTTTTTCAAAAACTCGGATTTATTTTTGCATTAACGGATAAGTTTTCCCATTAACCATTAAATTAAAGACGCATCGGCATAACAATAAATTTACAATCTTCGTTATCTTCTTCAGTAATCAAGCATGAACTGTTAGAATCTGAAAGGGCTAATTGTGTCATTTTGGTAGAAATAACATTGAGCGCATCAAGAAGATAAATGCCATTAAAACCAATTTCCAGCTCTTCACCCTCGTACTCAACTTCTACAATTTCTTCCGCCTCTTCTTGATAGGCATTTTTGGCACTGATAGTTAGTAGATTAGATGTGACTGCCAGCCGAACTCCCTTATACTTTTCATTGGAAAGTATGGAAGCGCGAGTCAATGAATGTTTCAATGAAGCCGTTTCACCCACTACCATTTTATCAGGGTTAGCCGGTAGAACCGTTTGCCAATCAGGAAATTGACCATCAATGAGTTTTGAGGTGATGATTAATTCATGACTTAACTCAAATCGAATATGGTTATCATCAAATGTCACTTTGATGTTCGCATCATCATCATCAGTCAGCAATTTTGACAATTCCAGCACCGCTTTGCGGGGGATAATCACTTTAGCTTCTTGCTCACTTTCAAAGTCATGTTGTGCCACCGCCATTCTATGACCATCTGTTCCAACTAAGGAAATTTTTCCTTCACCAATTTCCAATAATAATCCTGTTAAATAATACCGCACATCATTAACAGCAATACAAAACGAAGTTTTATAAAGTAAATTCTTTAAATGGTGCTGAGAAATCTGAAATTCAGTCGGTTCAGTCAATTTAGGCGTGTTTGGAAAATCTTCAGCTGGCAACGTTTGTAATTTGAATTTACTTTTGCCGGCTTTGAGTACGGCCTGATTTTCATCCGTGGTATCAATTTGAATCATAGCACCATCGGGCAATGATTTGCAAATATCGAAAAATTTACGTGCCGGTATCGTTATTTCCCCATCATTATCAGTGTTTAAGCCACCGCCTGATTCTAAGGGCAAACGACATGCAATTTCTACCTCAGCATCAGTAGCCGTTAAATGTAGGGTATTATCTTTGACACAAGTCAAGGTATTAGCCAAAATGGGCAAAGTTTGCCGCTGTTCAACCACCCCAATAATCATTTTTAAGGGGGTTAATAATTTTTTTCTAGAAATTTCAAAGTACATATTGATAATTATTTTGATATGGTAAAATAATTATTATACAATAGATTGACTCAAATATCTATATTTTTTGAGATAAATATTTTTGCAGGGCGAACACTAAAGGTTTGCCACTACGTCAAATATTTTATTGTAGGGGCAATCTTGTGGTTGCCCTTGGCATATTAGGTAAATCAATGGATTACATTAAATCGGTATAATGTCTATTAATCAAAAATAACTTGACAAATTATTAAACAAAAAAATAGAATATTATATTTTTTAGCTTAAATAGGATATTATTATGAAAAGAACTTTCCAACCCAGTCGAATTATACGTAAACGTCGTCATGGCTTTCGCGCCCGTATGAGTACAAAAAGTGGGCGGGCTATTATTAATGCGCGACGTGCTAAAGGGCGTAAAAACCTTAGTGCTTAAATAGACATGTACCCATTCACGCGACAACACCGTTTAGTAAAAGCTCAAGATTACCAATTAGTTTTTGAGCAACCTGGTAAATCAAGTGACTCTTATTTTACGGTATTAGCCAGGAAAAATGAACGAAATTTCGCTCGCTTAGGATTGGCTATTGCCAAAAAACGGGTTAAGCGTGCCGTAGAAAGAAATCGTATTAAACGCTTAATCCGTGAAAGTTTTCGCCATCATCACTCGTCTTTACCAGGGTTAGATTATGTCGTTTTGACAAAAAATGGGGTTGAACAAGTCAATAATCATACCTTATTAAATTCATTAGCCAGGCATTGGCTTAACTTAAAACGGTCATGATTTTTATTTTATGCCTGACAGGTTTTTAAAACCTGTCAGGTTTGTTGTTATAAGTTATTACGTCGATGCAAAAATTTTTCATTTTGTTAATACGGGGCTATCAGTTGGTTATCAGTCCCTGGTTAGGCCCGCATTGTCGATTCTATCCAAGTTGTTCTGAATATACACTGATTGCCATCAAAACTCACGGAGCTTTATATGGCATCGGATTAGGTATTAAACGAATACTCCGTTGTCACCCCTGGCATCCCGGTGGATTTGACCCGGTACCGGAACCCAGGAAATTAGATAAACCGCACAAAGAAAATAAACATGGATAATTTTAGACTCATTTTGATTTTTACTTTGATTTTTATTTTGTTAATGATGTACCAGGCTTGGCAGGAAGATTATGGTAGCAAGCAACCTAGCGTGGCTAGTACATCCACTTCTGATATGCCCAGGGCTGTTTCACCTTCATCGGATTCCGATTTAGAATCTGAATTACCGCAACTCTCGGAAGTCGGATCCGTTGACTTGCCAGGCGCGCAAACTCAACATTTGTTGTCTAGCGACTCGCGTATCTACGTTGAAACGGATGTGCTGAAACTGGAAATTGATACGACAGGTGGCGATGTGCGGCGAGTTAGTTTGCTGAAATACCCGGTTGATGCAAAAATACCGGATAATCCCTTCAGTTTGATGAATGATGAATTGCCAAACTTATTCGTGGCACAATCCGGTTTGCTGCCTAAGGAATCGGCACCTACCCATCAAGCGGTTTATCAAAGCGAACAAACAAATTATCGTCTCCAAGATAATAGCCCTGATTTAAAGGTTAAATTGCATTGGCAAAATGATAAGGGCATATCGGTCAGCAAGATTTATACTTTCTTGCCTGGCAGCTATGTGATTGACGTGAAATATGTGGTCAAAAATGACTCCAACCAACCATGGCAAGGTAGGTTATATGGACAATTTCAACGCACTTTAGCGGATTTGGGAAATTCTCGTTTTCTATATACCTATATGGGCGGTGCTATTTCCAGCCCGGCACAACGTTACGAAAAAATTTCTTTCGATGATATACAGGACAATAGTTTCAATAATGAACATCGCCCCGCTTGGCCCAATGGTTGGATTGCTATGCTTCAGCATTATTTTGTCGGTGCTTGGATACCAGAGCGTGAGCAAAATTATACTTATTATACTAAAATGCTCCCGCTAGGTAATCGCCATGTATTAGGGCTTTATGGACCAGCACAAACAGTTGCACCCCATAATATTAAGGAATTTAACATCAGCTTGTTTGCGGGACCTAAATTACAAAATGAACTGGGAGACATTGCCACTGGACTTGATTTAACCGTGGATTATGGCTGGCTATGGTTTATCTCTCAACCCTTGTTTTGGATGTTAGACATGATTCATGAATGGGTTGGCAACTGGGGCTGGGCAATTATCATTTTAACGATATTGATTAAGTTAGCCTTTTTCCAATTGTCAGCTGCCAGTTATAAATCTATGGCAAACATGCGCCGCTTACAGCCACGTCTTGTATCAATTAAAGAACGTTATGGTGATGATAAAGCTCGCCTTAATCAAGCCATGATGGACCTTTATAAGAAGGAAAAAATTAATCCATTAGGAGGATGTTTACCGATTGTTGTTCAAATTCCGGTGTTTATTGCCCTTTACTGGGTGCTATTGGAAAGTGTTGAATTACGGCAAGCGAGTTTTATTTTCTGGCTCAATGATTTATCAAGCCCCGATCCCTTTTTTGTGCTGCCGCTAATCATGGGTGCAACCATGTTAGTCCAACACCACCTTAATCCCGCCCCAATCGATCCAATACAGCAAAAAATGATGCTGGCTTTACCAATTATATTTACGGTGTTTTTTGCATTTTTCCCATCTGGATTAGTATTATATTGGACAGTTAATAATGTTTTGTCGATTGCCCAACAATGGGTGATTACTAAGAAAATTGCAGGTAATGTTTAGTCGCATTTTAGAAATACGATTTTTAAAAAATCGTATTTCTTCTTTATACAAGCTGCAAGTGTCAAACGTTTTAGAAATACGATTAAAAAAAATCGTGTATATGAAGGTAAGAAAATGCAACTCACAATAGATTTACCTAATATTTGGTCTAGCGAAAAAATTTTTCCGTTGATTGAAAGAATAGAGCAAATTTTTATCAAGGAAAACGTGTCTTTTGAAATTAAAACAGCATTACCCGCAGAACCAGATCCCTGGGATAACCTTGACATTGAAAAAATTTCAATTGATACCGGTATTAAAGATTTTGCCCAAAATCACGATTATTATTTGTACGGAACACCTAAAAAATAATGAAACCCATATTTGTTGATACTTCAGCATTAATTGCTCTCGGCAATAAACGTGACGCTTTTCATTTGCCAGCTATCAGAATAAGAGAAGAATTAAAGCAAACAAATAGACACCTGGTCACGACAAGTGCGGTTTTGCTTGAATTCGGGAATGCCTTTAGTTCAGTCACTTTAAAGCCGATTGCCATAAAATTTATTGAAGCAATCAGACAATCAAATAAATGGAATTACATTGACATAGATGATGTTATTCTTAAAAAAGGATTTGAATTGTATAAAAAAGTGGCAGATAAAGAATGGGGATTGGTTGATTGCACCAGTATCATATTAGCGAAGGATATGGGGATTTATGAAATCTTTACGACCGATCATCATTTTGAGCAAGCCGGATTTACAATTTTGTTAAAGCAAAAATAAAATAAACGAAGTTTAGCACCAAAATTCGTTGTATAATGAACGGAAACCAAATCTGTGAAAATGTTGATCAGTATAGAAATCAGATTTTTTTCAAAAATAGGATTTCGGAATGAATAAATTTTCACAGATTTCAAGTACGCTCAGTATATATATAAAAGTATTTACTCGAAATGGCTAACCGGTCACTGGAGTTGACGCGAAAAAAGTCCACATTCAATTTGAAAATCAGTCGTTCTAACGATGGGACGAACAGCTTTGCTCGTTTTGACTAATTCGATAATCCCATAATGTTCCATTGTTTTTAAACTTTGAGATAGATGGTTAGATTTTTTACCCGTTGTTTCAGCTAATTCGTCAATGGAATTGGGTTGCGTTTTGTCGATAATCTCAAGCAAGGCTTGATTTTCATCACTTAATACTTGTGCTAACGTTTTCATTGAAGCAAACCAAATTTTCGGCTCATCGGGTTTGGGTTTATATTTTCCTTTCGCAATGGCAATGGTATAGGCTTGAAATTTAGGTTTCGACATAATTCCAATTTTAAGGATTTTACGATTCATTTTTACTCACCAACTTCATAAGCTTCAAACTTAACCCAATAATTCTCATCTAGCCAATATTCTATTCCGCTCAATTCTAATAATGTATCAAGTCAGGTATCTTTTATCATATTATAATTTTCTCAGATTGTAAACAAAATACTGATTATATTGGCATCCACAGGAATCATTATTCACGCCCCTCACATTTAGCCAGTTCAAGCCATTCCTCAGTGATAGGAAAACCGACGTTAACCGGTTTAACAGATTTGAGCCATTCTTTGTCATCATTGGGTTTTAAAAGATGTTGTTTTGGTGAGGTTGGTTTAATTAATATGATAATTTCTACGATTGCGCCGATTGGCAATTGTGAAAATAAAACTTCAAACCGTCCCCCTTTCCTACAATAGCTTGTTGCCTAATACTATTAATCATAATTCTTCCTATTATTGAACGTTGTAATTGCTAACTTTAAAAGGATGGCAGGTAAATAATTTTCAAAAACCTGTCAGGTTTATAAAGGGCAGACAAGCATATTTTCCATACAGTATGTATGTTATTCTTGTAGGGCGATAACGAATGTTCGCCCCTACGTCATTATCTGAACGTCTATATATCGTTAAAATTATTCACCGTACCCGTTTCAGAGTATTCTTATCAAAATCCCGATCCGTTAAGCCCTTGCCAAATTGATACTGTTTAAAGTTGAGCGTGGTATTTTTGCCTGTTTGATGGTTTTTCATAAACATCTCATCGACACGCCAAAAAGTTTTGCCATTGACAACGTATGATTTGTATCCAATAAAAGTCAACGTTTTCAAGAGCGCGTTCTTGCGATCATAATAAACGGTTTTTTGCGGATTGAAATGTGCTTTATCGATCCAGCCTACTTGGAAAGTATAGCCAGAATACTTGTAGGCAGGACGGCGTTCCAGCACGTAGCAGTCTATACCATTGAGAATTTCATCTCGCAAATAGGTATAGGTGTACTTTTCCACTTCCTGCGAAGCGAGATCTTCATAAGCAAACTCACTGCCCATAAAGGGTCCAGATTTGTTTCTTGAAGAAATCCGTTTGATCCGCTTGAGGGCCGGTAGATAAAGCCATTGATCATCAGGCAAAAGCGCATGTGACCAAGTCAGCATCGCTGTCCCCTTAATATCACGGGGCGTGTCAAAGATAGACATGGATTTATCACCATCGCCGATCACTTCCAGCGTTTTGGTTCGCATCTTGCGTTGACTTTCATCACCACTGCGGTTACGCAAGATCATCAGCAGCTTCGCTTCCGAATCCTGCCAACCCGTGTTACGGTAATCTGCCATCTCTGCAATCGCCAAGCCCTTTGCATCTGGCGTTTTAGCATCGGTAATCGCCTGGACACCTTCTTCTTCGGACACAACGGTTGCTGTGTTGGCTACCAATGGTAGCAAAGTCAATAAAGTCAATAAGCATAATCGCTTCATACATTTTTCTCCTCAAGTTTCATTAATAAAGGGGGTAAAAATAGAAAATCAACCATCAAAGCGAAGGCGATAGTCACTGCAGTCATGATACCCATAGTGGAATTAAGATAAAAATGGGATAACGACAAAATGGCAAAGCCTACTACCAGAACAAGCGATGTCACCCACAAAGCTAAACCAACGCTACGAAAAGCATAACGCACCGCATCTGGCGGTGCCAGTCCCTTTTCGTTGCGAGCGCGTAGGTATTTACTTAAATAGTGAATTGTATCATCAACCACGATACCAATGGTTAATCCAGCAACGACTGATAAGCCCATACCCACTTGCCCAACTAATAGCCCCCATAAGCCAAAAGCCATTCCTGTCGGTACTAGATTTGGAATAAGGCTAATTAAGCCAAATTTTAATGAGCGCAGCGCAAAAATAAGCAGGGCAGAGATCAATACCAATGCCAGTGCGGCACCCATTAACATGTTCTGAATATTACGCGCACCAATATTAGCAAACATAATGGCTGTACTCGCACCGGGGACTTGCATACTTGGCAAACCATTTTTTTTAAGCCATTGTTGAGCGCGTTCTTCTAATGCCAGCACCTCATTAGTAGATAATGTTTCCATAATAACCATAACCCGAGTGGCTGATTTATCAACATTAATCTGATTATTGAGATCTAAACCATAAGGTAAAGACATTTCATAGAGCAATAAATACTGCGCTGCCAAATCACGTTGCTCTGGTAAGCGGTAATAAGCAGGATCATCGCCGTGCATGTTTTTATTCAAGCGCTTAAAAGTATCCGTGATCGTACTGACATAAATCACCTCAGGTTGGCTGCGATACCAATTCGTAAAGGCATCCACCTTTTGTAAAAAAATGGGCTCACTAATTCCTTCCGATTCACCTGCCCCTAATGAATAATGTATATCATACAAACCGGTTAGATTCTCCGTGACGAAATCGGTCGCACGGCGGAACGCAAAGCTCTCATCAAAGTATTCTACAAAAACATCATTCAACTCATTACGTGGAATGAAGGATATCAATAGCACAATAACACCCGCCATACCCCACATTAACATAAAGCGTCGGCGCACCACAAATTCTCCTAAATGGTCCATAGCGTGAACCGTTTCAGTGGTTTGGGGTTTTATGCGTACCGGCAAGACTGCCATCATGGCGGGCAAAAAAGTAACGGATAAAATAAAGGCTATCGTAACTCCCATGGCAACCATATTCCCTAAATCATGAAAGGGCGGTACATCGCCAAAATTCATACTCAAAAAGCCAATTGCTGTGGTTAAACTTGTCAAAAAAATGGGCATTAAATTCACCCGCAAACTTTCCACAATCGCTTCCCATTTTTCGCGTCCATTATACCACATTTCGTGCCGAAACGTCACCAAAAAATGTACGCTATCAGCGATGGCTAAAGTGAGAATCATCACCGGTGCCGTACTTGAAGGACCCGTCAAGGCAATACCCATTAATCCCGCCAATCCTAAAGCTGAAAGAGCTGAAAATATAACGACTAAAACGGTGCTAAACACCCCGGAAAATCCCCGCAATAGCAACCATAACATAGCAATAATGATCAAAAACATCAACGGGAGAAGATTTTGCATGTCTGATTTGGAAGCCTCTGGAAAAGAGTTATTCATCATCACAATACCGGTAAGATAAACTGTCAGATGAGGATGACGAGTGTGTACCTGCTCCTTAAGATCACGGACAAATTCAACGACTTCAGGTACTTCCAGATCGGGATTTTTACCCGGCAATTGGACCGTAATATTAACTGCCGTGACATGCGCCTTTGGCGAAATCAGCCTATTCACTAATAGGGGTTCAAGAAGGGCAATGTTCTTGGCTTGTGCCATTTCCGCCTCGGAAAGCGTCTTCGCCTCAAAAATCAAATCTTCAACGGTGAGATCATCCCCTTCGGCGTAGGTATGTTGAAAATTGCTGATAGAATCAACCCGGATGGAATAGGGAATCTGCCATGCTTCGTTAGTCAACCATTCTACCGCGTCTAATGTGTCGTGTGTAAATACCTGCCCATCTTGAGGTGCGAGTACAAATAACACGTTATCATTTTTAGTATAGGTATCTTGTAATTCCTCAAAAGCAATGAGTTGCGGATTTTCTTTGCTAAAAAATACCCGATAGTCAGTATCAAATTTGAGTGGTAAACCAAAAATCGTTAGTACTACTAATACCAAAGTAGTAAAAATAATAAAATAACGCCAACGGATCACCCATTGACCATAATGTTCAATCATATTTCAATAGTCCTTTCTGTTATCAGTTTTTAGTTATCAGTTATCAAGAAATTGAATCATTTAATCATTATAGTGTAAAATAAATTCAAGTATAACTTTAAGCTAATTTAAAACCTATATAGAAATCAGATTTTTGAAAAAAATAGGATTTCTTTAACAAGGGAAACTCAATAGTGAATTTACAAATTGCGGGGCGGGTTCAAGCTATTAAGCCCTCCCCAACTTTAGCTGTCACGGCGCGTGCTGCTGAAATGCGAGCTGCCGGGCATGATATTATTGGCTTAGGGGCGGGTGAACCCGATTTTGATACGCCACACCATATTAAACAAGCGGCTGTAGCTGCACTCAACCAGGGTCATACTAAATATACCCCTGTAGATGGTATTCCTGCATTAAAACAGGCTATTATCGAAAAATTTGCCCGTGATAATCAACTTGAATATGGTATGAAACAAGTGCTTGTATCATGTGGTGGCAAACAAAGCTTTTATAATTTGGCACAAGCATTGCTCAATCCTGGGGATGAAGTTATTATTCCTGCCCCTTATTGGGTATCTTACCCTGATATGGTTAAGTTAGCGGGTGGAGAACCGGTGATCATCAGTGCGGGTCTCCAACAAGGGTTTAAAATTACGCCTAAACAATTAGAAGGTGCAATGACTGAAAAAACCAAACTATTTGTTATAAATAGTCCGTCTAATCCAACCGGGGTACATTATGCCCCGGCAGAATTAGCAGAATTAGGTGCGGTTTTGGAGAATTACCCAAAAGTCATAGTGGCAACTGATGATATGTATGAACATATCTTGTGGGAAGGGACACCTTTTAAGAATATCCTTAATATGTGTTCCCATTTATATGAGCGTACCTTTGTACTGAATGGGGTATCTAAGGCGTATGCCATGACAGGATGGCGTATTGGTTATGCTGCAGGACCTGAGCAACTGATACAAAAAATGAAAACCATTCAATCGCAAAGTACCTCTAATCCGGCTTCAATTTCCCAATATGCTGCCCTTGCCGCCCTGGAAGGTGATCAGTCTTTCATTGAAGAAATGGTAACTACCTTTAAAGAACGACATGATTTTGTATTAAAGTCTTTATTGGAAATTAACGGCGTTGAATGTCAAGCCAGTCAAGGTACATTTTACATTTTCCCAAGTATGCAGGGAGCGATGGAGCGTTTAAACATCAAGACGGATGTCAAATTGAGTGAATTTTTGATTGAAAAAGCCGGTGTGGCTTTAGTCCCAGGTTCCGCCTTTGGTTTTCCGGGTTATGCACGAATTTCCTTTGCAACGAGCATGGAAAATCTAAAAAAAGCAATGGAAAAACTTCATAATGCTCTTAGTGCTTAATGTGAAAATTCAGAAACCAAGTTTTTTGAAGATACTTGGTTTCTCAAAATTAATTAATTTGTCATTCATAAATTAGCAATAACAATTAATAATTGATAATTAACAATTGAAATTTTTGCTATTTAAAAATATTTTTAGATTTTAAAAAATATATTATTCCTTAAAAAACAAAGACTTATTTTGAAATTGACAGTCAGATATAAAAAATAATTTAATTTTTTTTGATTTAGGGGTTGATCTTTTTCAAAAAAGCGAGTATGATATTCACTAACATCATTTGAAGCCACTTCTAATTCCTTCCTCGGTAGCTCAGTTGGTAGAGCGGTTGGCTGTTAACCAACTTGTCGGCGGTTCGAGTCCGTCCCGGGGAGCCAAATTCTTTAAAGATTAATTTCATAAAAAAAATTGACCATCAAACAACAAATATGTATGTTAGAAATACTATTATTTGAATAAATTGTATTTCTTTAAAATCATAATTTTTTATGCGTGAAATAATTTTTCGTTCCCAATTTCCAATTATTTAACATTTAAAAATATCTGGAAAGTCGTCCCTTTTCCGACTTCACTTTCTATTTCTATTTTCCCATGATGTTTGTCTATAATTTTTTTGACAATATCCAACCCCAAGCCACTCCCTTCACCACGTCCTTTAGTCGTAAAAAACGGTTCAAAAATTCGTTCTTTGATGTTCTCCGGTATACCGCAACCGGTATCCGTAAAACTGATAATCACTTGATCCTGTGAATAAACTGTTTTTAAGGTTAATTTCCCTTTATAGTCCATTGCCTGAAGCGCATTGTGAATAATATTGGTCCAAACCTGATGAACTTCATCAGTATAACACCAAACAAGTGGCAGCTTTTGATATTGCTTGATGACTTCAGTACCCTGTTTTATTTGGTTATAATAAAGCGTTAGCACCGTCTCAATACTGTCAATCAGATCTAGTTCCGCTTTTTCACCTGAGGTATCGTGATGAGCAAATTTTCGGAGTGCGAACACCACTTTTGACGCTTTGTCCACTGCTAAAGTGATATTACTGCTGTTGTTTTGTATAGAAACAAAATTGCGAGCCGTTTTGGCAATAGAAATAGCCTCCTTATCTTTTAACCAAGGTAATAAATCTTCAAGATATTCGCCTATTTTCATGTAGATTAAAGTATCGGCAAGTGTTGAGGCACCTTCAATGTGTTCGCTAGATAACTTTTGGCGGAGTTGCCGCTTGAGCGTTCTTTTTTCTTTAGACGTTAAATTGGTTTTAATTGTGGAAGCCTTTTCTAACAAGCCCATAAACAGCTTCAAACGATTTGCCTGGGTGAAAATAGATTCTGCCAGTTGGGGCAAACTAGCAACCATATCCCTATAAGAAGCTAATATGTTGTCAATGGAGGCGCGGATCGCGCCCAACGGCGTGTTGATTTCATGGGCAATGCCGGCAATCAATTGCCCTAAAGCAGCCAACTTTTCTGCTTGAATGAGTTGAAATTGCGTGGAATGCAATTCTGTCAGGGTTTTTTGCAATGCTTCTTCTGCCCGTTTACGCTCGGCAACTTCCTGTTGCAGTATGACATTTTTTGCTTCAAGTTGCTTTTGTACGTGACGCAAATTAATATGTGTCACCACGCGAACCAGCACTTCTTTTGCTTGAAAGGGTTTCGTAATGTAGTCCACTCCACCGACGGAAAACGCTTTTATTTTGCCAAAGGTTTCGTTTAATGCACTAATAAAAATAATTGGAATGTCCCGTGTTAGTTCATTGGCTTTTAAACATTTGCAAGTTTCATAGCCATCCATTCCCGGCATCGTAATGTCAAGTAAAATTAAATCAGGGCTATTTGAGCGCACAGCAGATAGTGCTTGGACCCCACTATTGGCAGAACGAACTTCATATCCTTGCTCACTTAACATAGTAATTAAAAGATATAAATTTTCAGGCGTGTCATCAACCACCAGAATATTTCCTTTGGGAGTCTTGATTTGATTATTAGTCATTTTTAATTAACCTTATCTATCTGGGAATGGGGAATTGGAGTTCAAACCTTTAGGTTTAGGCATTCCAGAAATACCATTTTTTCAAAAAATGGTATTTCTTTTATTCCAATTCCCAATTATTTAAGTTGCTCATGTAGCAAGGTTAAAATGCGTTCAGCCGTTTTGTTGGACGAAATTTTACCTTGGTTATTTAATACAACAATGCGCGTTGTAGAAGATTCATCAAGCAAATTGATACGATAGACTTGGTTATCTTTTTCTTTCTTGCCGCCAAAAATTCTTGCAAAAAATCCTTTTTCTTTATCCGGATCAATGTAGCGAATCAAATATAAACCACTTGAACGATTACGATCTTCCAGCGTAAATCCAAGGTGATCTAAAGCCAGCCCGGTGCGTCGCCAGGTTCGTGCAAAATCTTCCTGAACCATTAAATCAACTTGACCTTCTTTTTTATGGATAAGATGAGCGCGTGAAGTAGGTTCTTTCTTTTCAGTCTTTGCAAGTAAAGTTTCAGCTTGTTCTTTTTCTACACCGATAAAAACCATAAGACGATTAAGCATTTCAGCTTCTAGTTCCGGTTCTGAAGGACGGTTTTGCCAAGTAAAATTATTACCCCTAGCAACTTCCTCAGCACCCCGATGAGTTATGTAAAGTTCAGTTGTACCTGCGATATGACCTCGTTCTAAACGAACTCTAAATTTATCGCGGGTAGGTGCTGAATATAACATACTCAATGCCTTGCCTAAGTATTTACGGATACCCTCTTGAGGAATATCAGCACGATTTTCTGACCATTCAGTTTCCATAATCCCAATGGCAGCATTTTCAATCTTCAAGGTAAAACCATTTTTTAGCCAAAATTGTTTAACTTTGGGCCAAAATATCGCAGGTTCAGTTTGTAATAGCAGCCAACGAATATTACCATCGTGTTTGATTTGCACCGTTTCTGACAAGGGTAAAACTTTGACTTTGGAAGACTGTGATGATAGCCCATGACTTCGTGTACGACTGTAATTAGAAAAAGTGGTGCTTTCACTGACATCTGGCATAACCTTATGTTCATCAATACTGGTTGAGCCAATTAAGTCAGGTGGAACTTCAAGAGGTGGCACGGTGGTACTTTTTTTGTATTCCGCTTGCGAACTTGACGTTGTACCACATCCCCCTATTACTATAATAAGCAAACACGAAAGGGTTGTTTTTAAAAGGTGTAACATAGCCTGTTCCGATACATTTTTTTTTGCAGGACGGGTGCCGTCTATAACATTTGATGCCATGATTGAGACTTACGAAAAAAACGTGACGGACGGGGTTGCAAAGTCCGTTCCGCCACGTAACTGTATGCCGGTTTCCTTATGTCTGCGAGTTTTCGCTTAATTCAGACGAAATTTCTAAAGGCGGCAGTGCTTGACTTTTTTCATAAACCGTTTTGTCATCCACCCAACTGGAATCAAGATGTCTGATAGCCGCACCACATCCTGACAAGAAAATTAACAATAATAATAATATTAGCGTTTTGATTTTAATTAACATACAGTTATCAGTTATCAGTGACGCAGTGAAACAATTATTAAAGCACTTGTGCTTGCTGCATGGCTTGTTTAACCACATCGTGGTATTTTTCGGATAAGGGAGTCAGTGGTAAACGGATAGCGGGTGAAATTAATCCCAGGGTATGCACCGCCCACTTAACAGGGATAGGATTCGCCTCAACAAATAAATTCTTATGGAGGCCCATTAAACGTTGGTTAATTTTTTCTGCACCTTGACTATCACCAGCAAGAGCCATCTTCAACATATCATGCATAGCCCTGGGTGCCACGTTAGCTGTCACGGAAATCGCACCTTTTCCGCCATGTCGAATTAATTCCAGCACCGTGGCATCGTCACCACTGTAAATCGCAAACTGATCACTGGCATAAGCCACTAATTCACGCATCCGCGTGACATCACCTACCGCCTCTTTAATACCAATAATATTATCTATCTCTGCTAGACGTTTAACTGTTGCTGGCAACATATCACAAGCAGTGCGCCCAGGCACGTTATAAAGCAATTGAGGAACGGGAACAGTTTCAGCTACCTTTTTATAATGCTGATATAAACCCTCTTGTGTGGGTTTATTATAATAGGGTGTCACTAATAAACAGGCATCAGCCCCCGCTTTAACCGCACAACGGGTGTAGTCAATCGCCTCTGCCGTAGAATTAGACCCGGTTCCTGCGATCACTGGTACACGACCAGCCACTTGCTCAACCACAATACGAACCACTTCACAATGTTCATTATGATTTAGGGTTGCTGATTCACCAGTGGTACCCACTGCGACAATGCCATCAGTCTGATTGTCAATATGATAATCTACTAAGTGGCGTAAACTGGTCTCATCTATACTATCATCTTCATTCATAGGCGTGACCAGTGCTACCATACTGCCTTGAAACATCTTAATAACTCCATCTATAGTAAGTTAGAAAAACTTGATGTGCCATCAGAAATAGCATTTTTTCAAAAAATAGTATTTCTTGCACAAATTAAATTCACAATTAAGACCGTTCCTGTCGTACACTTCGTATAAAATCTCGACGTTCATCAAGGGCCTGTGCTGTTAATTCATGGCCTTCTTTATGGGCACTGATTATAATAGAACTGAGTAAAAGATCCGCTTGATCTTCAAGTAAACTAGGATGTTTTTCTATCACCTGGATGGCATCTTCCAGACTGGTTGTTTGAATAAAAGCGTCTATTGCCGCTCGAATATCTTGAGGTTCAGAAGATTCTATTTCCATCCATTTTTCCAAGTTATCATAATGTAAAGACTCAGGTTTATTAGACTATAGACTTTCAGATAAATAACTTCACTTCGTGCAGACACGTCAGTTTGCCCCTACATGACATTTTCTTTGTAGGGGTGAACTTTTGTTATCGCCCTCATTGTGAATTTATTTTTATGAACGTCTATAGTTCCAATATAATAATTTATAAATGAAAAATTATAGAAATTATAAAGTTTTTAACTAATTTTTTCAAACAGAAAATAGTTTATAATCAAATATAGTTAATGTCATTTAAAGTTCATTTTATATAGATAGTGTCCAAAAGCTGATGACTCCAAACAATGGGCAGCTGGAATCCAAAGCTTTAGCTTTTTCAGTGTTTCCTTCTGGACACTATGTAAAAAAATTTTTTTTAATTTTATATTTAAATTAGTTTATTATAATATACTAATATATCCCTATTTACGTTAGGTTTGAAAAGTTTCAGTCAATTCAGGATAGAATAAAACCAGGGTCATATTACGTATTATGGGATATATTAGTATATTAGCCATTTCTAACTTGAACATTGAGTTTAACTTTTATAAAAATATTATTTTGGGGGGGGTAACTACTCATGACAAGGGATTGCCCTTACAAAATAATTTTGACTCAGGCTATCCGAAAGTCTTGCCCCTATAACAATAGGCATACGTAGGGGTAATCCCTTGTGATTAGCCTGAATAGTTACATTCTTTGAAAAAATAGTATTGTTAACTCCTTGAAAATGTTAAAGGATTTGGGAGATTTTAATTTAATCATTTTGCACCGAGTCCTAAACCTTATGTTGAGTATCTTATTATGACAACAAACTCTGTAAGTCAAGACGTTCAAGCCACGCCGCAAATGATGGAATGTGGCGCAGCTATTCCAAGTGGTCAAATGGCACAATTCGTCAATAGCTTCCAGCAAAGTGCGCGGCGTTGGGAAATCATTGTGTACCCAGCCCTGTTTGCCTTTGTGCTACTAGCAGGCTATGGCTTTTTTCTGATTTATAGTTTAACTAGTGATATGTCCTCTATGGCAGATAGCATGGACGATAAGATGGGAGAACACATGGAATCTATGACGAATAGTATCGTTACCTTATCAGAACACATTTCGATCATGTCAGGGCAGGTTCAAATTATGACTAGTACCATAACTGATATATCAATTAAACTAGATACAATGGAGCCTATGCTACAACATATTGGTATGATGGATAGTTCTATAGCTCAAATGACGCGATCAATGGTACACATGGATACAATGATGACACAAATGGATAAGTCGATGGGACACATGGCTATATCTATTGGAAGTATGGATAATTCTATTGGGAACATGGATAAATCAATTGCAGTAATGGATGACTCAATGCGAAATATGAATCAGTCAATGCGTGTCTTGACGGCTGCAACTGACCAAATGCGCTTAGATTTAAGCATGATGAACCGAGGTTTTACAAATATTTCACGTCCTATGTCATTCGCTAACAATTTTATGCCCTGGTGAATTTTTTGACTCGCCGCCGGAAAATAATATTCCCTACTATTGAAAGCTTAATTTTAATATTTTTTATATGGCTAATTTTTATATCCCCCCTAATTATCAAAAGGGGGGAACTCCCATCATAAAAATAAGAGTTAAGAATAGCTGGCATTATTATTTCATGCATTCAGCATAGAGTTCATCAAACTCAGGCGAGGTTTCTTTAGCTTCAGCCTTAAGTTCTTTTAACAAGCGTTTTTCAAGATCATCAACTTGCCCATCAGCTTTAATCGCTTTACTCAGCCACTTAGCTTCGGATTTGCTAATCGCACCGTCAGCAAGTAAGTGGCTTTTAGCCGCTTCAATAAAAAGCTCGTCAAATGCCTTGACAGCACTTTTGCATTCGCTACGCAGTTCTTGTAAAAAATCAAGTTCCGATTGATTAATTTTGTCATCGGAAAAGAAATTGTCACGTAGTATATTGACTTCACTTGTGTCAATGCGATTATCAGTCAGAATCGCTGTCTTTGCTAATTTGCGCCACTCTGCCATAAAAATCTGCTCCTATTGTTTAATTGTTTAAAATGCTTATTATAACAAATTTATTTCCTGATGCAAATAAACTTAACTCTGAAAGCGTGTTAGAAATACGATTTTTTTAATATAGCGTATTTCTTTTAAAGTTTGAGTTGACTTATTTTTTAATATAGCGTATTTTTTTAGTTCAATATTAGTAACCCATTTTTAAATTTACCATTCACCATTCATCATTATATAACTAAAATGCTTCCCACAATTGCTATCGTAGGTCGTCCTAATGTCGGCAAATCAACCTTATTCAATGCGTTAACTCAAACTCGTGACGCCCTAGTAGCCGATCAACCAGGCTTAACTCGTGACCGTCAATTTGGACGGGGGAGTGTTGGTGGGCGTGATTATTGGGTAGTCGATACAGGGGGACTTGGCGAAAAAGGCGATACCATTATTGAACGTATAACTCAACAAGCCCAGTTAGCAATAGATGAATCCGATTGTGTCTTATTTTTAGTCGATGGACGGACAAGCTTAACTGCCGTCGATGAAAATATAGCCCAAAGTTTACGCCAATTCAATACCCCGATTCACTTAGTCATTAATAAAACCGAGGGCTTATCCAGTGAATTAGTCAGTGCTGAATTTCATCGTTTAGGGTTTTCCAATCTTTACAGCATCTCTACCTCACACCGACAGGGCATTAATACGTTGATGGAAACAGTATTATCGGTATTTTCGCAACCCGAAACGCCTGATGACTCCACCAAAACCGGTGTCAAAATCGCTATTATTGGTCGTCCCAATGTAGGTAAATCTACCCTGGTTAATCGCCTATTAGGCTATGAGCGCGTCATCACGTTTGATCAACCAGGCACAACCCGCGACAGTATTTTTATTCCATTTGAACGCGAAGGGCAATCATATACCTTAATAGACACTGCAGGTGTCAGACGACGTACTAAAGTGTTTGAAACCATTGAAAAATTCAGCGTCATTAAAGCCTTACAAGCAATGGAATCTGCAAATGTTGTCATCATATTATTAGATGCTCGCGAAGGTATGACTGATCAAGATGCGAATTTATTAGGTTATGTGCTTGACAGTGGACGCGCTTTAGTCATTGCCGTCAATAAATGGGATGGCTTAGAACAAAATTGGCGTGAACAAGTACGCTATCATTTAAGCCGAAAATTGCATTTCATTGACTTTGCCAAGATTCATTTTATTTCAGCACTGCATGGTAGCGGTGTGGGTAGTTTATTAGGTTCCGTCAATATTGCTTGGCAAGCGGCGACACGGCAAATTAATACCGCTCGTTTAAATCACGTTTTACAAAAAGCCGCTACAAAGCATACGCCCCCTTTAATCCATGGCAGACGAGTTAAATTACGCTATGCCCATCAAGGGGGACATAATCCACCCATCTTTGTGATTCACGGCAATCAAGTCAATGCGCTACCCAACGCTTATAAACGCTATTTAATCAATTACTTCCGTGAAGCCTTCTCATTAGAAGGAACACCCATCCGTATAGAATTTAAACAAGGTGATAATCCCTATAAGGACCGCAAAAATACCTTAACACCAAGCCAATACAAAAAACGTCAACGATTAATACAACATCATAAGAAAAAAAAATAAGACTATCCTAAGTTCGCCCTTACGCCAAATCTTGTAGGGGCGAACCTGCGTTTTCGCCCTCCAAAAAATAAGAAAACCTTGTATTTCAATAAGTTAATAGCCTAAAGCGACTCCAAAACGTCTAGGATCACCAGCCCCATAATAAAATCCACGATCAATCAAAATACTAGAAGCGGCTCCCATGGCACGTTTTACCTTCACAACGTTGTGTCCCATAGCCTCCAATAATCTAATCGTATCAAGGCTCAAGCCTTTTTCATACTTAAGCTTATCGGGTTGCCATTGGTGATGAATTCTGACAGCATTGACAGCTTCTTGAATATTCATCTGGTGATCAATCACATTTAGAATCACTTGCAATGTGGTCGTAATAATTTTAGAGCCACCCGGGCTACCCGTTATGAGGAAAGGTTTGCCATTTTTTAATACAATGGTTGGCGACATCGAACTCAAAGGACGTTTATTCGGCTCAATCGCATTTGCATTACCACCTGGTAATCCGTAGGCATTCAGTTCGCACGGACTGGCACTAAAATCATCCATTGTATTATTGATGAGCATACCCGTCCCCTCAATGACGATACTTGGACCATAACTAAAATTGAGAGAATAAGTATTAGAAACAGCATTAGCATCCTTATCAATTACTGAGTAATGAGTCGTCTCTTCACTTTCATAACCCGTTGCTGGACATGAATTAATCTCAGGCTTAATTGAACATTCATCAGAAGTCAGTTTACCCGGTTGAATATCTTGGCTCTCACCGGCTTTTGATTCATTAATTTGCCGACGTAATTGAGTCGCATAATCTTTAGAAGTTAATTCTTTAAACGGTACACAGACAAAATCTGTATCGCCTAGATATTCTGACCGATCAGCATAAGCCCGCTTCATCGCTTCAGCCATCAAGTGAATTGTAGCAGCTGTATTATGCCCCTTATTCTGAATATCATAATCTTCTAAAATATTCAACATTTGGACAATGTGAGTACCACCAGAACTTGGGGGCGACATGGAATAAATATCGTGATCACGATAAGTACCCTGTATTGGTTTTCTTTCTTTAGCCTGATAATTTGCTAAATCATTAATCGTTATCACCCCCCCCTGTTTTTGCATCTCCTGGGCAATTAACTCGGCAATCTCTCCTGTATAAAAACCTTTAACACCGTCTTTGGCAATTATTTTCAGCGTCTTAGCCAAGTCTTTCTGCACAAACAGGTCGCCAGCTTCATAAAAATGACCATCTGCTTTAAGAAACATAGCAGCACTTGCTGGAAACTTTTTTAGATTTTCAGCCATAAGCCCATCTTTCTTAAAAACACGTTTCATACTCTCACTGAAAGCCCGACTAACAATAAAGCCTTCCTCTGCCAACTTAATGGCTGGTGCTAATGCTTCTGCCAGTGACAAGGTGCCGTATTTTTCCAATGCCATTGCCATACCTGCCACAGTACCCGGCACACCTGCGGAAAGATGGCTAAATCGACTAAGCTGCTTATCAACTTTGCCGTTTGCATCAAGAAACATATCTCGACTGGCAGCAGCTGGTGCTTTCTCCCGATAATCAATCGCAATGACTGTTTTGTCTTTGGCAGGATGAATTAACATAAATCCACCTCCACCCAGATTGCCAGCTTGTGGAAAAGTCACGCTCATAACAAACCCAATGGTAACCGCAGCATCAACTGCATTACCACCATTTCTTAAGACTTGTAGCCCAATTTCTGAAGCAATCTTATTACCAGTTACCACCATAGCGTTTTTAGCCTGAACAGGCGTGAAAATAGCATTTTGCATGATGATTGGTGACGCTTGGGCTGCACTAATAAACAGTATTGTTGTAAAAATGGCTCTTAATAAATGCTTCATAGACTTTATCCTGTGGTGAATATAAGTAGGTACACAAAAGTCTTTTAACATTTTCTATTTTAAAAATCCGTTAATAATCAATACTTTAGCATAAAATAAAAATGTTAAAATATTTATGCGTACCTACTTATGTCGTAGAAAATCATCGGAAATTGAATGTAACAAAGTAGAATTATTTTATGCGTTTATTCTAATTTTAGCAAGTTTCATATAAAACCTAAAAATGGCAATTAGATTGTAGCTTATTGAAAATAAGAGATAAAAGACATTTTAGTTAGGTGAAGACAAAATCTTATAACCTATTGTTATTATTGTAATTTTACAAAATAGTTGCCATTTTTAGGTAAAAAAATAAATTAGCTTGTATTTTTATACTTTTTAAAGTCACTTTAGTAAACCTTATTTGTTAAAGACTAAGTATAGAACGTGCCTGAAATAATTTTTCGATATGTTGAATCAAACCTGTCAGGTTTAGTTGTCGAGGTTATTTCATGCACATTCCATAGCTTATGTTAGAATCTTTAGCAAATGTTTTTATTTCGCAACAACTTTTTTGGGTTAAAGGATATTGCATATTTTGGTTCCTAAATAAAATATTTGACGTAGGGGCGAACCTGTGTGTTCGCCCATACTTGTTAAAGAAATCAGATTTTTTAAAGAATTGCCCTTACGATGACAATTAGATTACCATTCCAAAAATTCCTCAGCCATCCCAATCCCATGCTCAAGATCAAAAATCATGCGCCTTGCCAACAAACCGACCTACTATTGCTCAACGCGGGAACAAACTTAACTTTTTTCAATGACTGCCCACCCTACGCTTGCTACATATCTCTAAAGGGAAATGCTATAATTGGATATACTCGAATTTGTGGAATCTTTATGAAGAGGTGATTGCAAAAGCAACGCCGTCTCCCAAATCCACAAAATCTATGAGTTAAAATAAATCCCGTTTTTTGAAAAACGGGTTTCTAAATAAGGAACATGCCTGAAATAACTATTCGACAACTGTACACTGCCATTTGCGACGTTCACTTGAGCATCTAGTATTAAAATACATGGAAATTTATGCTTCGGGACTTATATGTTATTGAAGCAATTGGCTACTACTATTTTTTAATTTTTCAATTTCAATTTGGGCTTGTTTAGAAAGTTCACTATCTTTATCAATTTCTATCACCTTTTGATATTGAGTAATGGTTTTTTCACTTTGTCCAGATTTAGCAAGGGCTTGCCCATATTTATACCGATACAGGGAATCTTTTGGTTTAAGGTTTACCGCCGCTTCATATTGCTTAACCGCATTTTTTTGTTCATTACGCGACATATAAATATCTCCTAAACACCAATTAGCCCAATCTTCTTTCTTGTTCAAACTCAGGGCAGTCTCACAATCTTCAAATGCTTTCTTAGGTTGGTTAAGTTTAAGCTGTGCCAATCCACAAATCGCATAAGCACCAGCCTTAGCATCATCATCCTTAGCATCTGATAGTTTTAGAACAGCTTTACATTGAATTAAAGCTTCCTGTGGTTTTTGCAATAGCAACAGAACGTATCCCAATTTGATATAACTCCAAGCATGGTAATTGCCAAATTTTATAGCATCTTGAAATTGAACAACAGCTTGTTCATATTGTTCTAATTCTATTAAAGTTTTACCTAAATGGTAATATGTCATTGAGGCAGTTCTAGGATTTAATTTTATTGCTCGTTCATATTTTTTAACCGCTTTTTGATGTTGACCTAATTTAGATAAAGCCAGTCCATATTTAAGATATAACCAAGCCGGTATGTTAGAATCTAATTCTATTGCTCGTTCAAATTTTTTAATTGCTTCAGGATAATTTTTATCAGCGAATAGAGTATCTCCCCAAATAGCGTAATTAAGAGCATAGTTTGGATTTATTTCTTGAGCTTTTGCAAATTTGTCATAAGCTTCGGTATATTTTTTCAATTTTATGGCAAGCAATCGTTCTCCCCATGCAGTATAAACCCAGGCATTATCAGAATCTTTTTTGGCTGCTTCTTCAAATTTAAGTTCCGCTTTTTCGACTTTTCCTTTTGCTATTAAGGCAATAGCCCATTGCACATAAATGTTACCACTACGTTTAGAATCAAACTTTAAGGCTCTCTTATACGAATAAATCGCTTTATCATATTCTTGAAGACTTTTGAAAGCATTGCCTTTTATATGCAAAATGGTTTTCTTGATGGCAGAAGATAATTTGAATTCTTCAGCTTCAACAAACTTTTCTATTGCCTGTTTAGGTTTTGTTTGAATCGCTAACAAACAACCTTCTAAGGTTAAAGCAATTGCTTCTTCTTTCTGAGACAATTTAGTTCTTTGAAAACGTCCAACTTGTCTAAGTTCATTTATCAGAGAGCTTAACTCTTTTTGCTTATTATTGGAATAATAATTTAAACCAAAAGTCAAAGGTTCAAGTTTCTTTATAACTTCTCTAGCTGCTTCATTAATAAGCTTATCTATATCCGTGTCAGGCTCAAGATTAACGACTGTTTTGCCAGTAATACGAAGAGTAAGATAAAATTTTTCATCTTTTTTCACGACATCTCCAGTAATGCTACGCTGTTCCATGCCAAACATTTTTCTAAACTGATAAACAATCGTATTTAAAGATAGTCCAACAGTAGGAATATCAATTTTTTGTTGCTTTTGTAATTCGCTAAATTGGGCAGTTATAAATCCTTGTACCGTTTCTCCGGATGAACTTTTATGAATTTCTTCCCGAATTTCATCCATCTTGTCTTGTAATTGACGAGCGACTACAACGCCAGTGTAGCCACTTTCCCTAGCAAGCTGGGATGGCGTTTCAAATGGCTTAATAACCAAATCATCGTTAAAAATTTCCAAGCTTGTATGGATGACTAAAACCAAAAATATAGAAGCTAAAAAAACTTTCAGAAAGTTGGCAGAAAATGTTTGGGTTTTATCCCATAAATTATATATTTCTTCTTTTTCGATTTTTAATTTGTCAATGATTTTCATGTTAAAATCCGATATTATGGTTAAGTATCGTTGAAAAATGGTGGGTTTCTAGTTTGTGTTCCTAATTCAATTTAAGGCTAAGTAGTTACATTTCATTTATATTATGTTTGAATTAAAGATTACCAGTTTAAATCAGGCTGTCAGCTTATCAAGAAAGTGGGCAACTTATACGATTAGTTTACTTGATCCTGGGATTGAGGGCTATGAGTCTATAAAAATTCCCGTCGCGAGTCATGGTCAAAAACTACGGCGTTACTATTTTAATGATATAACGCCTAGTGAAATTTGGAATGAACTATCTTATGATACGGAAAATATGAAAATGGTAACCAGTGAGCAAATCCAGGATATTTTGGAATTTACCACGTCGCTCGTGTCTAGCGATAAATTATTGGTTCATTGCCATGCCGGTATTTCACGATCAACAGCTGTGGCTTGCGGTGTGCTTTGTCAACATGGATTAAGCCCTGAAGAGGCGATCAAGCATGTGTTATCGGTCCGCAAACAAGCTTTTCCCAATAAATATATACTCAAGTTATTTGATGAGATATTGGGATTGGAAAATCAATTAGTGGTAGCGCATCGAGAAATTTATCGTAGCAAATTTGGGAATTTTTAATAAATTAGTTATAATTTATAGCTTTTTATCATCACATAACCTAAACATTAACTCAATATGGAAAAAACTTATAATCCACACGCGATTGAACAACATTGGTATGATTTTTGGGAAAAGCAAGATTATTTTGCGCCCATGGGTACTTCAGAAAAAGCGTATTGTATCATGATCCCACCGCCTAATGTGACCGGTACATTGCACATGGGGCATGCTTTTCAAGATACGCTGATGGACCTTTTGACGCGCTATTCAAGAATGATGGGCGATAAAACGCTATGGCAAGCCGGAACTGATCATGCAGGGATCGCAACGCAAATGGTTGTTGAACGGCAATTGGCGAAAGAAGGTAAAACGCGCCATGATTTAGGGCGTGATGCCTTTATTGATAAAATCTGGGAATGGAAAGCACAATCTGGTGGACAAATCACGCGACAATTGCGAAGGATGGGTACGTCTTTAGATTGGAGCGATGAGCGTTTTACGATGGATGAAGGTTTATCTCATGCGGTGCGTGAAGTATTTGTGCGACTGTATGATGAGGGCTTGATTTATCGTGGTAAACGCTTGGTAAATTGGGATCCCGTTTTACATACGGCGGTGGCTGATTTAGAGGTGCAATCTCAGGAAGAAAATGGGTTTTTATGGCATTTACGCTATCCTTTTGTTGAAGGTGATGGTGCCGTTATTGTTGCCACCACGCGCCCGGAAACGATGCTTGGCGATACTGCCATTGCGGTGCATCCAAAAGATGAACGTTATCAAGCACTTATCGGTAAAAAAGTTAAATTACCGCTCACAGAACGCACTTTGCCGGTGATTGCTGATGAATATGTTGATCCTGAATTTGGCTCAGGGTGCGTGAAGATTACACCGGCTCATGATTTTAATGATTATATAGTGGGGCAGCGCCATGATTTACCCCTCATCAATATTTTCACTGTTGATGCCAAGCTAAATGAAAATGCACCGATTGCCTATCAAGGCATGGACCGTTTTGAGGCGCGTAAAAAAATTGTATCTGATTTAGAAGCGGCGGGATTATTAGTCGATGTGAAGCCTCATAAATTAATGATACCCCGGGGTGATCGAAGTCATGCGATCATTGAGCCGTTATTGACCGATCAATGGTTTGTGAAAATTGCGCCCTTGGCGGAACCAGCCATTAAAGCGGTGGAAGAGGGGCAAATTCAATTTGTGCCGGATAACTGGAAAAAAACTTATTTTGAATGGATGCGGAATATTCAGGATTGGTGTATTAGCAGGCAAATTTGGTGGGGGCATCCTATTCCAGCCTGGTATGACGACAAGGGGCAAGTATATGTTGGCTACTCTGAAGAACAGGTGCGAGAAAAATATCACCTGCCAGCCGATATGCTATTAGAGCCTGATTCTGATGTGTTAGATACGTGGTTTTCGTCAGCATTATGGCCCTTTTCAACGTTAGGATGGCCGGCACAAACGGAACGATTGAAAACTTTTTATCCTACCAGTGTTCTGGTAACTGGATTTGACATTATTTTCTTTTGGGTAGCCCGCATGATCATGATGGGGCTTAAATTTATGGGAGATGTTCCTTTCCGTGAAGTCTATATTCATGGTTTGATTCGGGACGCGGAAGGAAAAAAGATGTCCAAATCTAAGGGCAATGTCCTCGATCCCCTGGATTTGATAAGCGGTATTGAGTTAGAACCTTTAGTGGCTAAACGAATTTCCGGATTAATGCAACCGGAAATGGCACCAAAAATTGAAAAAGAGACTCGTAAGCACTATCCCCAAGGTATTCCCGCCTTTGGAACTGATGCCCTGCGTTTTACCTTTACCGCTTTAGCTTCGACGGGGCGTGATATTCGTTTTGATTTAGGGCGAATTGAGGGCTATCGTAATTTTTGTAATAAATTATGGAATGCGACGCGCTATGTCTTAATGAATACCGAGGGCAAAGATACTGGTTTGACTGATGCCGAGGTGGAATTATCCATAACAGATCGGTGGATTATTTCCCTATTGCAACCGGTTGAAGAGCAAATCCATCAACATATTAAAAGCTATCGCTTTGATTTAATGGCGAATACGTTATATGAATTTATTTGGAATGAATATTGTGACTGGTATTTGGAATTTTCCAAGCCCATCTTACAATCCGACTCAATCAGTGAAGCGGCACAACGGGGTACACGGCGTACTTTAGTACGAGTGCTTGAAAGCCTACTGCGTTTATTGCACCCCATCATGCCATTTATTACCGAAGAATTATGGCAACGGGTAGCCCCACTCGCCGGTAAAAAAGGTGAAACGATTATGCTTCAGCCCTACCCATTACCAGAAGCGGATAAAATAGACACGCAAGCGGTGCAAGACATTGAATGGGTAAAACAGTTTGTGCAAGGGGTGCGACGGATTCGGGCAGAAATGAATATTGCCCCCAGTAAGCCCTTACCGATATTAGTACAAAATAGCAGTGCTGATGATGAACAAAAATGGCAAACCCATGAAAACATCATCAATCAACTTGCCCGTTTAGGAAGTGTGAAGTGGTTGAACGTTGAGGCAGATGCGCCTGAATCGGCGATAGCCTTAGTAGGCGAAATGCAGATTTTAATTCCGTTAGCGGGATTAATCGACAAAGAGGCAGAACTCAAGCGGCTCAATCGAGAGATTGGCAAGATCAAAAAAGATATAGATAAATCTGCTGCTAAGTTAGGCAATGTAAAATTCCTCGCACGCGCTCCCCAGGATGTTGTTGAAAAAGAGCGACAACGATTGTCAGAGATGGTCGCCTCTTTAGAACAATTAGAAGCACAATTGGCAAAAATTCGTGCGATTTAAGGGAATAACAGAAAATAAATTATTTCCATATTAATACCTTCGCCAATTCATAGACATATAATTAAGGTTTTTAAATGATACTTTAAATCATTCAATATGTTTCACATAAGGCTATTAATGACACCTGTGCAATCAATCACTTCAAAATCTAAAACCTCCTGTTTATGATTTTTATTCATTACAATCATTTTAAGCTAAGGTACCTTTATACAAGGGTTTTATAAAAATCCAGAACACCTATGCAATGCCATGGGATTTATCCCAAGGCTTGCTATAGCATTTCCCTTAATAGCGAAGTATACTAGGTGGGCAAAAAAAAACTTGCCCACCCTACATAACTGTGGAGGATAAAAAAATTTTCCAAGCCTTAGAATTCACTGAAAAGATAGCAGATGAAATGGTTTTGCCGGAGATAAAGAATATTGGTCATTTTGTAGGTTTTATTCTGTTAATTCTAAAATTTTGTCAATTCTGATTCAGACAAGAGGGTGAAAAATAGTCGGCAAAGCCAGACTAAATTTAACACCCCACCAAACTTAATGCATGTGTACTTGCGAAAAATAGGGTAATTTAGCGCACGATTGTCTGGGGCATCAAGGTACGAATGGCTTGAAGAAGATTTTTATTATTCAGAACGGAATTATATGAAAAGCTTGGTAGAGCCGTATCTAAGCAAAGTGCTGTGCGGCAATCTTGCAAAACATAGCGTTGTACCCCTAAATCGGCTAATGCCGTCGCCAGTTCTAATAAAGTTTTTTCATCTAATAATTGAGGATGTACAGTCGTGCGAAATTCGTAGGCGATGCCAGATTCCAGTATTAATTTGGCACTTTTTTTGGGTTGTTCACCACTATTTTGCACCCCCGTAATCGTGGCATAACGTGCAAATGGGGCTTTAATATCAAAACCCACCCAATCTATATATGGCAATAATTTGGCTAACGAATTTGAATGAATCCCGGCAGTGTGGAGTGCAACCTTAAAACCTAAATCGCGAACTCGCAGTATCGCTTCCAATAGCCCTTTCTGTAAAGTCGGTTCCCCACCGCTAAAAATAACGGCATCCAATAAGCCCTGCCGACGTTGCAAAAAGCTATCTATTTGTTGCCATGATAGTGTTGGTTTTTTATGAAAATCTAAGAAATGGGGATTATGACAATAATTGCAGTGCCAAGGGCAACCTTGGCAAAAAATGACGGCGGCTAAGTGATCTGGAAAATCCAGAGTCGTGAAAGGCGTTAAACCACCGATAGATAAGTTAGAAGACATAAATTTCCAAAGGGGCAATGTCGTTAAGTTAAACCGGGCGAACACGCAGGTTCGCCCCTATATTTTTTCTTTATTCTTCTTTAAAATGTAATCGTTCAGCATGTTCGCTTTTTTTACCAGGATTAAAAGCAGAGACAGGGCGATGATAACCCATCACGCGAGTCCATATTTCGGTTCGAGTACGTTCACTTTCAGACAAGATAATGTGTCCTTGAAAGTCCGTTAAGTTATTGAAATGCAAGGATTTTTCTTTAGTAAGCGATTCATTGTCAATCATTTTTTTAGACTCCTATTGTTGTTTATTTAGTTATTAATATAAACCTGACAGGTTTTAAAAACCTGTCGGGTTTTCCGTAACGCTACCCTTTTTTGATTAATTTTTCTTCATCACATAATGGACAAAACTCCTGTTCCCCAGCTAAATAACCATGCACTGGGCAAATGGAAAAAGTGGGGGTAACCGTTAAATAAGGCAAACGGTAACGTTCCAACACTCTCCGTACTAAATTCTTACACGCTTGTGCGCTGGAAATGCGTTCATTCATGTAAAGGTGTAGAACAGTATTGTGTACAAACACAAAACTATTGTCTCCTGCTAGATAATTATGATTATGTTGCGTGGTTAAATCATAAAAATCACGTTCTTGAACTTCTACCTTGGAAGTCTTTAATACCTTCACAGCCGGAAATGCTCGTTCTTTTTGGTAAGGTAAAGGTTCTCTAATACAATAATTCTTCAAAGGGAGTTTTTCCCTTAAAAAGGTGGCTTCAGAAGCAGAAATGCGTATCTGGTAAAAATCAATTTTCTCGCTTCTCATTTTATGTTTTGAAATGAATATACCAGCTATCGTACCGAATTCAACTATATCTTCAGCCAATTTTTCTGAAACTGTTTCATATCTGAGCTTGTGATCTCTTTTATCAATATAGCCACCCCCATCAATTAAACCCGCTAGAAAACTATAAAAATTTTCTTGTGACAAATGGTGTTTCACTTTTGAGGGAATCGCTTTTGTACAAGCCTTTCCATCCTTAACCAATTGATATTCAAATAAGAAATCATAAATAGACTGCTCGCTGCTATCAATCATAAATCGTTCTTGATTGAATTTGTCATCTAATTCAAATTTGATATGACAATCAAATAAACCGTTTAAGAGAGAAGCGATTTTTTGCGAGGCAGCATCGTATTCTAAAAAAAAGCGTATTCTATATTGTAAATTTCCTGGCTTTTCTCTAACTTTAAGTATTTCAAATATAGAATCATCACCAATAAAAAAGCCAATAAGATAGGCTAATTCTGCCTGGAGTTCACTTTTTTCAGGCAATAAATTTTGTGCATTTTGCAGAATATAATCGCCAGTATTGAGTTCATCTGCTCTTTTTTCAACCACTCGATATTTTTGCAGTTTTTTATAGTCTTTTCGACATATATATTCGCGCCTTAAATGTGAACTCAAGGCTTTTGCATTTTTTAAGGGTGCCTCACAGATAGGGCATTGATTATTAAAAGGAATTTTATCCAAGATAAAAAAAGGATGCCAATCAGTGGTTGTAATTTTAATCGCCTTATTAGCGGTTACTTTTATCTTATGATGTTTAGCAACATCAATCGTAACGGCATCGGTAATGAGGTCCCATTCACTTTGCCCTGTTTTTTGGTTATAGCTTAATGCCCTGATGGGTGAAAGTGCTTTAAAGTTTTTGACAATTTCCTCTATTTTAATAGAGCCTTTGTCAGTAATAACCTTAATACCTTTTTCAATGCAACCCCCTGTATACTTGGTTTGAAGCTCATCTTGAAGTGCCAGGGCTTCAAAAGGATCATCCGTAAACCCAACCGGTAGTTGGGAAGAATTAGTATAATAAGGGCGATCAGGGCTGCCGGCTTGTAAGATATCGGCATAACGCTTTTTATCCTCTTTGGCAAAACGATAAGTGGTACCTTCGGCTGGCGTTGCTTCCAGGTTATACATGTGACCGGTTTTTTCCTGAAACTCCACCATACGAGCGCGAATATGCTCTAACAAACGCACTGCAAACGCTTGCCCCCATTCTGTGGTAATATCAAATTGATCATGCGTAAAATTGCGAATCATCTCATTAATGCCATTAACACCGAGTGTAGAGAAATGATTACGCAAGGTACCGAGATAACGCTTAGTAAATGGAAATAATCCATTATCCATATACTGTTGGATGACTTCACGTTTGACTTCTAGGCTGTCTCTCCCCAATTCTAATAGTGTATCCAGGTGTTGATATAAACCCGCTTCGTCACCTTTATATAGATAACCTAAACGGGCGCAATTGATGGTGACGACGCCGAGCGAACCGGTTTGTTCCGCCGATCCAAATAAGCCATTACCGCGTTTGAGTAGTTCTGTCAGATCAAGTCTCAACCGACAACACATGCTGCGAACCATATTAGGCTTCATATCAGAATTAATAAATCCCTGAAAATAGGGCAAGCCATAACGTGCCGTCATATTAAATAACAAATCCGTGTTGGGGCTATCCCAGGGAAAATCAGGCGTTATATTGTATGTAGGAATGGGAAATGTAAATATTCGCCCCTTCGCATCGCCCTCCGTCATCACTTCAATAAAAGCACGATTAATCATATCCATTTCAGCTTGTAAATCACCATAGCTGAATGGCATTTCTTCACCGCCAATATACGGAATTTGCTGGCGCAAATCTTCAGGGCATACCCAGTCAAAAGTCAGGTTAGTAAAGGGGGTTTGTGATCCCCAACGCGAAGGCACATTCAAATTATAAATCAGTTCCTGAATACCCTGTTTGACTTTTTTATAAGATAGGTTATCTTTACGCACAAGGGGTGCTAAATAAGAATCTGTCGAGCTAAAACTGACCGCGCCTGCCCATTCATTTTGCAAGGTTCCCAGAAAATTAACCATTTGCCCTACGGCACTGGAAAGATGTTTAGGGGGTTTAGCTTCTACTTTGCCAGGTACACCATTAAAGCCTTCCGTCAATAAGGTGCGTAGGGACCATCCGGCACAATAGCCAGCCAGCATATCCAAATCATGAATATGAAAATCCCCAGCACGATGAGCTTCACCTATTTCAGGCGCATAGATATGATTGAGCCAATAATTGGCAATCACTTTACCTGATACATTTAAAATAAGCCCGCCCAGGGAATAGCCCTGATTGGCGTTAGCATTGACGCGCCAGTCTGCTTGGGAAAGGTATTCCTCAACAGTTGATTCGACATCAATTAGGCTTTTATGTTTGTCGCTCATGAATGATTAAATTATTAAGCATTAACTGTCAATTGAAATTGATTTAGGTTTTTGAATTTTTAATAAGCCTTAAATTTCTTGAATCAAAGGAGCGTTACTATAATAAAAAAATCATGGGTTTGTCAAATAAAAAAAAATCCCTTTAATATCAGTGATTTGCATGGAAGTCATTGATATAATTTAAATAAATAACTCATTTTTTTTAACACCCAGGAAAGTTATTCTTTATCTCTATGATTTCATTGAAACTTTTTTGGCTTTTTTTAAGCTATTGATATTCCACAGATTAAATATATCTTGTTTAAAATCAACGGGTTATAAAATGCCCTCTTGAAAGTGCTTTATCATTTATGTTATAATGTAAAAATTGGCTGAAAAATCATGTTTTTGAAAATGATTTAGAAATACAATTTTTAAGCCCTTTGGATTAATTTTTAGGGAGACAGAATATAATGTTTGAGCAAACAAATGACCGGCATAACAGCCCATTTCATTTAAATAATGAATCTGCCTATCAAGCTTGGCGAGCACATAAATTGGAAAATCACCCGACGGATTTATCCGCTTTAATAGTAGAAATTAATGATCCACGCAAATTAAGTCGTGCCGAACATGAGGCGATTTTAGCACGTTGTAAAATGGCTAATATGGCGATTTATGCCAGTGCGCTGAATGAAGAAAATAAAAGCTTCCCCCGTGAGCTGGGTAAACAATTTAATTTGATGCACTTAGATAATAATATGTGTGCTGATGATGATGCTATTACTTCTTTAACGGTGGCAGAAGGTGGGATGCGACAGGGCTATATTCCCTATACAAATCGCCCTATTCATTGGCATACTGATGGTTACTATAATTCACTGGATAAGCAAATTTATGGTTTGTTATTGCATTGTGTGCGAAGTGCTTCAAGCGGGGGTGAAAATAGCTTGCTCGATCCTGAGATAGCTTATATTTGGTTGCGGGATGAAAATCCTGACTATATCCGGGCATTGATGCAGCCTGATGTGATGTGTATTCCGGCTAATGTGGTAGAGGGGAAAGAAATTCGTCCAACTCATTGTGGTCCTGTTTTTTCCGTGACACAGGAAGGTCATTTACATACACGCTATACGAAACGGACTCGTTCTATTACTTGGAAAGCGGATGAAACCACACAGGCTGCGGTTAAATTTTTAGAAAGTGTGTTAGACGATGATTCTGATTATATTTTCAGGGCGACTTTGCAGCCAGGGCAAGGGCTTATTAGTAATAATGTGCTGCATGATCGAACGGGTTTTAGCGATTCAGGCGGCACTTCAAAACAACGTTTATTGTATCGGGCGCGTTATTATCAGCGTGTGGGTGGTACTTAATAATTGCGAATTGTGAATTGTGAAACGCAGCGAGCGTAGGCTCAATGCCATTAAGTTAAGGAATATTTCTTGGAATCCAAACCGTAAGTAATGGATTATTCGGTTTAAAATTAAAGAACTTCCAAATCTAAAGGTTTGGATTCCAAAGCTTAACTTAATGGCATTGACGCTTGCTAAAATAATTCAGAATGTGAACCGGTTCTTATTAGGGCTAGTTCAGTAATTGAGTTTTTGTATATCAGCAACCAATCTGGCTCAATATGACATTCTCGACAACCTGAATAGTTTCCAACTAAAGCATGATCACGATATTTCGGCTCAAGCTCTTCATCATTCGCTAATTTATTAATGACTTGTCGAAGTTCGGCTATATTTTTGCAGGATTTCTTGATACGCTTATAGTCTTTTTTGAATTGAGTAGAACGTCGAATAGATTTCATTAATTATCTAAATCCTTAAAGAGTTCATCAACATTTTTAAAGACTTCGCTGCTTCCAGATTCAATTTCTTTCAATGCATTCAAAGTCGTTTCATTAGTAATCCCATCAACGGTTGATTCAGGTTCAGTAAAAATGATATAAACCGTTGTTGACTTCTTGGTTAGCGAGGCTGGTATATCATCAAGCCATTGTATTTGGTTTCCAGTTAAAGTGGCTTTGAACTTTTGTAACATATTGTATTTTCCAAATAACTCATTTTTTGAATCAGAATTTAAGAATTGACAAATTAACTAATTTTTGAACGTGATTAAACAAATTAAATGATAAACCGGATTATCTTATCACAATCTTATTCTGAGCATCCTTTTAATCCATGTAATCTTGTTCAAACAATTAAGGATTGACAGAATGAAAACCCAGTAGCCTCTGAATATGCGGGACCTTGTAGGGGCAGACCTGCGTCTGCCCCTTAAGTCAATGGCAGTGGGTACTTAAGTAGGTGGACATAACCTAAAATGTTAATAAACTTCAAAACAATTTTTAATGATTGATAATACCCTAAATTTGTTTGCTGAGGAAGAAAATCTCTTTACTGAGCAAGCAGAATATATTGATGAGACGGCTTTATTAAAATGGACTATCGAACAACCTGACGAAAACACCATTATACGAAAGTTGTCACAAGGTGGCGCAAAGCTCATTACCGGACCGCGTGGCTGTGGTAAAACCACATTGATGCTAAAGACTTTTCATAAATTACGGGCAAATTCTAAAGCTGTTTCCCTACCTATTTATGTCAACTATTGCAATTAGTGTGTTACGCGGCATTTGGGATACCAAGGGCTTTACTGAACATGGTTAGAAATTTCTATAAGGAAAAGAACACTGGAGAACCGGATTTTGAAGTTAATTTTAATAGGGCAAAAGCGTTAAGTGCTATCAAATCTTCTTTTTATAAAACCCTCAACATCTATTCTTCTTTAAAGGTACAACTGCCTATTTATGAACATTTTATCCTGAATGGTATTAAACATCCCTTGCCTGCTTCAATGCTAAAAGTGCTGGTTTTTTTCCAATATGTTGGCATCCTATTACCAAAAGGCAAAGTTAATCAAGGAGAACCTTGCTGAAGAGTATATATCATGAATGATAATTTGCGTGAAGCGGTCAATCAAACAATTAATACGGCAAAAATTGATGAAAATGTTGAACAGTATAGAAATACTATTTTTTCAAAAAATCGGATTTCTTTGCCCTTAATAAATGGTCTGGAAATTTTCGCCTTCCTGCACTAGATAAAACTAACTACAAGGATTGGAGAATCGCGGCGTATTAAAAAATCCCTTGCACAATCAAATGGTTACACATTTAAAATGCTTTAAAGGTAGAAAGATGAACATGATTATAGAAGAACAACAGCAAGACGTTCAAATCAAACAGCAAATTTATTTACAGCGCGTCAATCAACTATATGCCAATATCAAAAATTGGTTACAAGATGAGCCCTTGATTTTAGAAGAAAGTAAAACTGACGTGATAGAAGCATTAGGGCATTACCAAGCCCCAAAATTGTCCATAAAAACCCAGGCGGGTGAACAATTAGCGGAATTTAAACCGACAGGCACATCTGCGTTGTTAGCAGAAGGCTCAATTGATGTCAAAGGTTGGTTAGACAGAGAATATGTCGTTTACATGCTGGAAAGTCATCCTCAAACTTACTATAAAATTGATGCAGATGGCTGGTATTGGCAAGAACAGCGCGTGGATGTTGATCCCCATTTTCTTGATAACAAAACCACACTACTACAACTCATTACTTGGGTAAGCGACTATGAATTTTAACCCGTTGCCATTTATACTGTTGGCTTATAAAATGACTCATGATAGCTTTAAAATTGCCGAAAGAGCCATCAAAACCAGGGAAGCAAAACAGAGATTACTTCAACGTACCTGTGTTGAAAAATTGACTCTCACAGATGCCCTGTGTATGATTAAAGAAGCCAATAAAGAGATTGGGTAGCCCATGGAAAAAATCCGAAAACGCCACCCTCAAGTGACATAAAACCTTTAGCGGCTTATAATACTCTCAATGAAATTGTGGAAACTTTATTAGCGAATCCACCATTTTAAGCTACTGAAAAAGACTACATTTACAATGCTTCGTGATAAAATCATAATATGGTACTATCAGACTACGTTAATACTTTTGGTCAAGATTTATTACGACGCTATGGCGAACGAGTACATAAATTAACCATTAATGCAGGTTTTACTTGTCCTAATCGGGATGGCACTTTAGGAAAAGGTGGTTGCACTTTTTGTAATAATATTTCTTTCAGTCCTAATCGTCCGTCATCCATTGCATTACAACTAGCAAATGGTCGCAGTGTCATTGCTAAACGCACGAAGGCAAAACGTTTTATCGTTTATTTTCAGGCATATACGAATACTTATGCCGATATAAAATATTTAGCCACGCTTTATGAAGAAGCCCTTGCCGAGCCTGATGTGATTGGCTTATCTATTGGAACGCGCCCTGATTGTGTTTCCGATGAGGTGTTAGATTTGCTAGAGAGTTATAAAAAGCGAGGTTATGAAATTTGGCTAGAATTAGGATTGCAATCTACTTTTGATGAAACTTTAGAACGTGTTCACCGGGGGCATGGTTTTGCGGAATATCAACAAGCGGTTTATGCGACGAAGCAACGGGGTATCCCTTTGTGTACTCATTTAATTATTGGTTTGCCTGGTGAAGAGCGTTGGCATTGTTTGAAAAGTTTGGAACGTGTACTTGAATTGGGAGTAGAAGGCTTAAAGTTACACGCCCTTCATGTTGTCAAACATACCATTTTGGCTAAACAGTGGCGGCAAGGCGAATATCAACCATTAGAACTATCAACTTATGTTTCTATTGCAGCCGATATGATTGAACGAACACCGCCTGAAGTGGTTTTTCATCGAGTGACAGCGACGGCTTCAAAAGATATTTTATTAGCACCAACTTGGTGTCATAAGAAGTGGGCAGTACTGAATGCGATTACGACGGAATTATGCCATCGTAAGAATCAACAAGGTGGAGCCTGAAATTCAGAAATACGATTTTTTTGAAAAATCGTATTTATTCCTTTAAAGGAAAACATAAAATGTCTGCACAACCTCAACTTGCCTATATCACACCTGAAGAATATTTAGCTATAGAACGCGAGGCTGAATACAAAAGCGAATATTTTGATGGCGAAATATTTGCGATGTCGGGTGCGAGTCCAAAACACAATCAGATTGTAGCCAATGTGTTAGCTGAAATTCATACGCAATTCAAAAAGCGCCCTTGTCGGGTATATGCTAACGATATGCGTGTTAAGGTGAATCCGACAGGTTTATATACTTATCCGGACCTCGTTGCGATGTGTCATCAAGCTGAATTTGACGATGAGCAGAAAGATACTCTGCTGAACCCAACCGTGATAATTGAAGTGCTATCTAATAGCACATCGGGTTATGATCGAGGGGATAAGTTTGAACATTACCGCGCCCTCAGTTCCTTAATGGAATATATTATGATCGCACAAGATAAATGTCATGTGGAACATTATATACGACAGAAAAATAATCAATGGCTACTTTCAGAAACCAAAAATTTGCAAGAAACTATTGAACTGCCTTCGATTGATTGTCATTTAGCCCTGTCTGATGTTTATGATAAAGTTGATATATAGAATAAGTAGAAATCCGATTTTTGAAAAACTCGGATTTTTTGAACCAACTAAAATGGTAGCTCCAGCCAAACGTAAACAAGACGAGTTCCAAGCGTTCTATACAAATTGCAAGCATATCACTTCATATATGGTGGGTATTCTTGACTGTGAGTCTGATATGTCCATCCTTGAGCCTTGTGCTGGAGAAGGCATTTTTATTGATGAGCTATTAAAAAGTGAAAAAATGCTTCACATAACCGCTTACGAGCTCAATGGAAATTCAGCAGACAACTTGACACAAAAATATCTTGGTATTAAGAATATTGAGATCAATCAAGAGGATTTTTTACTTTTAATAACGGCTAAAAAATTTGATAGGATTATTGCAAACCCCCCTTATGGGGCATACCAATCACCAGAAAAGAGAAAACAGCTTAAAAAGGACTACCCAGAAATATATGCAAAGGAAACTTATGGATTATTTCTAATTCGATCTTCCCGTATATAAAGGATTGCGTTCGCAATCAGAACTACCCTTACTACTAACTGATAAGAAAGATAGCTACGAAATTTGTCGGCTTTTTTATTCTCAACTTATTGATAATCCTTCAAGTGCCTTTTTTCTACCGACTAAAGGTTGGATTAGTAAGGCGTTGCGCTCTTCTGCTGATAAAACCGTCGGCGATATTTGCTCAGTAGTCACTGGGTTTTATTCAGGCAATGACGGTGAATATTTAAGGCGTTTACCATGTATTACTAGGGGTGCAAAGAAATACAGAATTGTAGAAAGCGAACAAATCTGTCAAGATGATCTTTCAACTAACCCCCCACTTGAAGGGATAAATAATGAAAAACATTGGGTTCCTATCGTAAAAGGCGGAAATAAAAGATTTTACAAACCCTCTGAATGGTATATGAACTGGGGAAAAGAAGCCATTTACAACTACAAAGTTTTGAATAAGAAAAGAGCAAGATTTCAAAACTCACATTTTTACTTCCGGCAAGGAATAGCAGTTCCTATGGTTTCATCAGCCTCGCTGACTGGATCATTGATTAATAATAGGCTGTTCGATCAGTCAATCGTCGGAATATTTCTCTCAGAAGAGTACAAACATTTAATTGACTATTTGCTCGGTTTTTTTAATAGCAAAGTTTGTAATAATCTAATTAGAACGATAAACGCAAGCACGAATAATTCCGCAAATTACATCAAAAAAATACCCTTACTAATACCACAACAAGCGGTAGTTGAAAAAATATCAAAAGAAGTCAGAAAACTCGTTGCATTGTCAAAATTTGAGAATGTACCGGATGAAGAATTGCAAATCATGAACGAGTATTTTAATGAAGTATATGGTAACTACTCAAGCCATAAGAAGGATTGCAAATGATGAACGAGTATTTTAATGAGGTAATCGTGATTGATGTGGTTGCCGGAAAAACATGAATTTTAATTAACCAATCAGGAGATAAAAATGCAAGCCATTGAATTTACATCGAAATCACACGATAGGACGATACCCATTCCGGCACATTACAACGACTGGTTTAAAAAACCGGTTAGAATCATTTTGTTAGCAATAGAATCATCACCTGAAGAGAAAGTGATTCCGCCCAAAATGACAGATTTGAATCGTTTTGCCGATACTCTCTCATTGACTGAAGAACCGCTTGAATTTCAAAAGCGCATACGGGGGGAATGGTTGTGAGTCAATTTTTGTTGGATACTAACATCATTTTGTATTTGTTAGGTGGACGTTTAGCCGAACCATTGCCCGAAGGTAACTATTATTTTTCTGTCATGACAGAAATGGAGTTACTTAGTTATCCCGATCTTGATAAACAAACTGAACAAAAAATTCGAGATTTTTTAGCACAATTGACATTAATAAATTTAGAGGAGCCAATTAAGACAAAAACCATTCAATTACGCCGTCAACACACACTTAAATTACCTGATGCCATTATTGTGGCAACCGCTTTGACATTAAATGTGCCACTGCTTAGTAATGATTTGCGTCTAAACCGTCTTTCTGATTTAGATTGTAGGCAACTAAAAATGCTTGATTTACCAACAAGTTGAACAAATGCACACAACAACCCGTCTGTTTTCATATTTTTTTGAATTTTTCACCAATAGGAATGATCTATGGAACTAGTCTGTCCCGCAGGTAATTTACCTGCCCTAAAAGCCGCCGTCGATAACGGTGCCAATGCCGTTTATATCGGTTTCCGCGACGATACCAATGCACGGCACTTTGCAGGTCTTAATTTTACCATCGCCAAGATGGAACAAGGGATTCGTTATGCCCATGAGCGTAATGTGCGCGTATTTATCGCCATTAACACCTTTCCACAACCAAAAGGCTGGTCACGTTGGACTGATGCCGTCGATCATGCAGCCGAATTAAATGTAGATGCCCTCATTTTAGCAGATTTAGGGGTACTGGATTATGCCACTGAACGATGGCCGGATCTAGCGCGACACCTCTCGGTCCAAGGTTCAGCTACCAATTACGAAGCACTACGCTTTTATCACAAGCATTTTGGTATTCGTCGCGTGGTACTCCCCAGAGTTCTATCACTCCCTCAAGTCCAGCATGTCATAGAACATAGCCCCGTCGATGTAGAAATCTTCGGTTTTGGGAGCCTATGTGTTATGGTAGAAGGGCGTTGTTTACTATCTTCTTATGCGACTGGGGATTCTCCCAATACTTTCGGTGCTTGTTCACCAGCACACGCTGTCGAATGGAATGAAACACCGAAAGGCTTAGAAACACGCTTAGGGGGGGTATTGATTGATCGACGGGGTAGCAATGAAAGTGCTGGTTATCCTACTATTTGCAAAGGACGTTTTCAAGTTGGACAACATACCTACTACGCTATTGAAGAACCCACCAGTTTAAACACTCTGGAAATGCTACCACAACTTCAAACAGCCGGCATTGCTGCCATAAAAATAGAAGGGCGCCAACGTAGCCCAACATACACAGCCCAAGTCACTCGTGTTTGGCGAGCTGCCCTAGATGCTTGTAAACGCCATCCAGCTACTTATACTCCCCAAGCGAGTTGGTTAGCAGAACTCAGCAAAGTATCAGAAGGCACACAAACAACCTTAGGGGCTTATCACCGTCCCTGGCAGTAATCCGTTATCTGTTATCAGTTATTAATCAGCCATTCACAATGAACCTAGCGGTTAGTTTGTGTTTCACAATTACTTCGTTACTTCGTTTCATAATTGTATAATGTCATTACTCAAAAAAATTCAAACGCCTGCCCAATTACGTCAATTACCTGAACATGACTTACCTCAACTCGCGACAGAATTACGCAACTTTTTAGTTGATACCTTAAGTCGCACGGGGGGGCATTTTGCGTCCAATTTAGGGGTGGTTGAATTAACCATTGCCCTTCATTATGTTTTTAATACCCCCGAAGATCGCCTCGTTTGGGATGTTGGACATCAAAGTTATTCCCATAAAATTCTCACAGAGCGACGCGATGCCATGTCGAGTTTACGCCAAGATGGTGGTATTGCCGGTTTCCCTAAGCGTAGTGAAAGTACTTATGATAGTTTTGGCGTAGGGCATTCCAGCACCTCTATCAGTGCCGCTCTGGGCATGGCTGTTGCTTCTCGCCAATTAGGTTTACCTCGTAAATCCGTCGCCATTATTGGTGATGGCGCTATGACAGCAGGTATGGCATTTGAAGCACTCAATCATGCCGGCGCTCAAGATGTCAACCTCCTAGTGATTTTAAACGACAACGATATGTCGATTTCTCCCAATGTAGGTGGCTTATCCAATTATTTAGCTAAAATCTTATCCAGTCCATTTTATACATCAGTACGTCAAGGCAGTAAAGAATTTCTCAGACCGATACCACCCATGCGCGAATTAGCACGGCGCACCGAAGAACATGTCAAAGGTATGGTCGCACCAGGCACCCTGTTTGAAGAACTCGGCTTTAATTATATTGGTCCCATTGATGGACATGATTTACCCACTTTGCTAACCACCTTAAAAAATATGAGGGCATTGGAAGGACCACAATTTCTGCATATTGTCACCAAAAAAGGGAAAGGTTATCCCAGTGCAGAAGATAATCCTTGTGTCTATCACGGTGTCACCGCCTTTGATCCAAAAACAGGCAAAATGGTGACTAAATCAGCCAAAGCCCCAACCTATACACAAATTTTTAGTGACTGGCTCTGTGACATGGCTACTCAAGATGAACGTCTTATTGGGATTACCCCCGCCATGTGTGAAGGTTCCGGTTTAGTTGACTTTTCCAAATTATTTCCCAAACGGTATTTTGATGTTGGGATTGCCGAACAGCATAGCGTTACTTTTGCAGCTGGACTCGCTTGTGACGGATTAAAGCCCGTCGTCGCTATTTATTCTAGCTTTCTACAACGCGCCTACGATCAATTAATCCATGATGTCGCATTACAAAACTTACCCGTCTTATTTGCCATTGATCGCGCTGGTATAGTCGGAGCAGACGGTCCCACGCATAGCGGTAACTTTGATCTCACCTATTTACGCTGCATTCCCAATATGCTTATTATGGCACCTGCTGACGAAAACGAATGTCGGCAAATGCTTACCACCGGCTTTAAGCATGAAGGACCCAGTGCTGTGCGCTATCCACGCGGATGTGGAGTCGGTGTCCCAGTAGAGAAAAATTTGACCACTTTACCTATCGGCAAAGCTCAATTACGTCGTGAAGGACACAAAGTCGCCCTACTCGTTTTTGGCACACTATTAACCGCCGCCCTGAGTGCCGCAGAACAACTGGATGCCACCGTCATCAACATGCGTTTCGTCAAACCATTAGATATTGACTTGATTCGACAAATGGCACAACAACATGATCTCCTCGTCACCATAGAAGAAAATGTCATAATGGGCGGTGCCGGCAGTGCCGTCAATGAATGCCTACAAGCACACGCTGACTCCACGCCCATCTTAAATTTAGGCTTACCTGATCACTTTCTTGAACATGGTAATACCGCTACCTTGCTCACTCAATGTGGTTTAGATACAAACGGTATAGTGCATTCAGTCACTAAGTATTTGAATTTATTATAATTTATATGAAACTTTACGCGATTAGTGATTTACATCTGGATCATAAAATTAACTATGAAGCTCTTTTAGCTCTCCCCTCTTACCAAGAAGATTGGTTAATTTTAGCAGGAGATATTTGCTCTAGTGCCAATCACTTACGCCTGGCTTTAACTCACTTAACACAACGCTTTGCTAAAGTGTTATGGGTCCCTGGCAATCATGAACTTTGGGGCGGTGGCATAAAAGAACGAGGTGTCGCAAAATATCAGCAAATGGTATCGGTTTGTCATGAATTTGGCGTATTAACGCCGGAAGACCCTTATCCATTATGGCAAGGTGAAGGCGGGAATCATTATCTCGTCCCCTTATTTCTCCTCTATGACTATAGTTTTCGACCCGATAATATATCACAAGAAGACGCAGTGCTTTGGGCGAAGCAAACCGGTATTGTTTGTAGTGATGAGTATTACCTGGAACCAACGCCCTATTCCTCAAAACAAGCATGGTGTTCTGCTCGGTGCGAATATTCTGAACAGAGATTACATGAATTGCCTAAAGGTATCCCAACCATTTTGATTAATCACTATCCTTTGCGACAAGATTTAGTTCGACTGGTTAGAATTCCTCGTTTTTCTATTTGGTGTGGCACACGGCGCACCGAAAATTGGCATCTTCGCTTTAATGCCTCAGTAGTGGTTTCCGGTCATCTTCATATTCGTGCCACTGATTATAAAGATGATGTTCGTTTTGAAGAAGTTTCATTAGGATACCCAAGAAACTGGAATCAAGATAAAGGTATTCAAAGCTATCTTCGACAAATTTTACCGGCAAACGATAGAAATACCTAGGTTACAAACTAAAGAAATCCGATTTTTGTCAAAAATCGGATTTCTAACCTTTTTCTCGTTCACACGCGCCGAAAAAATCAAGAAGGATTATCAGAAAGAGAAATTCAAGAAATACTATTTTTAGCAGCCATTTTTGCTGCCTATCCTTATACCGCTGATCCCCCTAAGGGCTTCCTAAAGGCGAGGGCAAACTCATTTATCATTCAATTAGCAATTAGTCATTCCCAATTGAAAAAATGAACATAAAAAATATTTTTTTATGTCTAAAATATTGATTTCTTTAGCATTTTCAAAAATATCTTGTTTGACCTAAAAATTTTTTCAAAACGGGCTTGACCTTTTTTTCAAAACGTGGTAGTATAAATGCCCAAATCATGAAAGTCATTTTTGACTATATAATGATTGGCTGGAGCCACTGATAACAGTAGATGTAGGGTAGGAACTTCGTTACAACCCACAATTTTCCAACGAACGGTGGGTTGCAGTGAAACTCCTACCCATTCTGACCCCAATTATTCTGCGTCACATCAGTTAACTTAATCAAAACAATATCATGTCTAATTATATTTGTCGTACCACCCAAAAAAAATGGGGTATATCATTTGTTGTAATCGCCTTTTCAGTCATAAATGGCCCTTTAAAGGCGGAAAATACACTACCTGTTCCGGCTATTAGCCCGTCAATATGGGAAGTTCCAATTGACTACTACCGTGACGAGATAACAGGTGATGTTTGGAGAACTCAACCTGCATGGCGTTTACCGCTCCCCAGCAATGGGACTTTACCAAGTGAGATGTGGCAATATGGTTTGAGATCAATTTATCTCGCCAAATACGCTTGTATGGATAGTGATGTCAGGCAGTGGATGCCAACTAACATTGTTAATGGTATTTACTACTGCACCAATCCAGAAAATAGACAGCAGACTATTCAAAATTTGCGGACATTGGCTGATAAAATGGAGGCTGAATTGAATGACTCCACTCCAACATCGTATCGCTATACAGACAATGGCAATGGCACAGTTACAGATAATCGGAGTGGATTGATATGGTTGAAAAATGCGAATTGTTTTGGAGAACTGGAATGGGGAATGACTATACAAAGCGTAGCTAATTTGGCAAGTGGACAATGTGGTTTGAGTGATGGTTCGACATCGGGTATGTGGCGTTTACCGACTAAAAATGAGTGGGAAGTGATGATTGATAAAAACTATAATAATCCTGCACTTTCTAATGCAGCAGGTACAGCCCAATGGATGGAAGGTGATGCATTTTCTGGCGTGCCTAATGGCGAGTATTTCTACTGGTCTTCCACAAATAGCAATATGCCTCACGCACCAAGCAACTACGTTTGGTACGTGGTCATTAACGACGGTAGCATATATCCCGACGGTAGGCTGGGTGTCATGGACTATTCGGGGGTGTGGCCGGTGCGATGAGCTAGCGAACGTAGACTGGTTTCGAGGTTTGAGTTTGTCTTCAAAAAACTCAAACCTCGAAAGCTAAACCTACCGTATTCAATTAATGAAAAATCATAAGAGTGAAGAATTCAGATTAGGTGGGTTTTCTACCCAGCCTACCATACTACCCAAGGTATCTTTAGGCAGTCAGGTAGGTCGGGTTAGATTTTTTTGCGCAGCAAAAAAACGTAACCCGACATTCACCTGCATCATTGAAAAAAGTTAAGTTTGTTCCCGCGTTGTGTATACCAACCAATGGTTTAAGAAATTTCTAGTCTTTTAGAAATTTCACCTTTTCTAACGTTAAACAGGTCGCTTGCGCTATTTGTTCCTCGGTTAACACGCCAAAGGACAATAAATTACGAGCGGATTCTTCCCTTGCCTCTTCCCGAGCTTTTTCCATGCTTTCTTGCAGCTTTTCTTTCTTCACCTCTTCCAAACCGTATTCATCAAACATCATCGCCCGTTCGTATGGAGTCACCTTATCTTTCTCAATCAGATCAAAAATACGCAGGATTTCAGGCTTGTGGTATTTCAATTCATCAACCTCTTCATCCTGGCTGTCTTCTATCGCCTCCATCCATTCATGATACTGAGAAGGCGTAACCTTCTTATTCAGGTATTTCGGGCAAATGTAAATAATCTTGTGTCCAATCTCGCCCAGAGGATTGCCCTCCAGATCTATCGGATCAAAATCCGTGATAGCAATATCCTTTTTATGGCGATCACCCGAAGTTAAAATAACCAATGTATAAACTTTTAATCCAGGACGATAGTCTTTGGAATTGACAAGTTGTTCCAATAGGGCGGCACAGTGATAGTGCAGAAAACGGTGATAATGATCCGGAAATCGGACATGTTGAACATCGACAACCACCCGATTTTTTTTATCCTCTGCATAGAGATCAAATTTAGTGGCAACACGACCGATGGGCGGATCATAAACTTTATCTTTTTCGACGGTTTTAATATCAAGATCAATGTTTAGAAAATCATGAACAAAAGCGGTAAAGATTTCCGGCACACTAAAAGCTTTCTTGAAAATAACATCATAACGTAAAGGCGCAACTTTTTTCATACTTGCTTAACTCCTTTGATTCAGTTAGAAAATACATCACTCGAATTTAGAAAAGATACAAAATGGTTATCTAATGATACTCTTAAACAGTGGGTACTGGATATGATAGCATATTATATTTAAAATGGGAATCATTTTTGCTGCCTATCCTTAATACATTCGCGGAATCCACTAAGGGCTTCCTAAAGGCGATGGCAAACTCATTTATCATTCAATTAGCAATTAGTCATTCCCAATTAAAAACAGGAACCTAAAAAAATATTTTTTATGTCTAAAATGTTGATTTTTTTATCATTTTCAAAAATATTTGTTTTGACCTAGAATTTTTTTCAATAAAGGGCTTGACCTTTTTTTCAAGACGTGGTAGTATAAATGCCCAAATCATGAAAGTCATTTTTGACTATAGTTTTTTAGATAAATCATTTCACAGGGCTTGCGCGTGGGATTGCCCCTACAGATAACATATTCGCAGGTAGGGGCAATCCTTTATGGTTGCCCTTTGTGAAATTATTTATCTGAACATCTATAGGTGGGTTTTCTACCCAGCCTACGCTTGCTGTCCAAGAATGGCCAAGAAAAAAAGAAGTTGTTAGGAATACAAAACATGGGGTTTAGTTATGTCATACAGTGATTTTGACTTAAAAAAAGTTAAACAAGAACTGGGGGTTACACTAACAGAGAGGCAAAATGTCTTTTCTGCCATAAAAAGCATTGATATCTCCCCTATTCTTGTTGAAATATTAGAGGAAAATGTCCCGCTTGCCCGTGCTATTAATACAGAAAAAGCTCGTTCAGAACTTATTATTGCGAATATTCTGGTGGAAGTGCGAAAAATATTTAAGCACAAAGTAAGTTTGTTTTCTGGAATAGAATTTAATGTTGATAAGGAAAAAGGGTTAAATGGTTTCTGTGACTTTATTATGAGTGCCTCCCAAGAGCAATTAATCTTAAATAGTCCTGTCATTACTATAGTTGAGGCTAAAAACGAAAACATTATCGGAGGTTTAGGTCAATGTATCGCGGAAATGGTAGCAGCAAGTATTTTCAATAAAGCTGAAGGCAATCAAATTATGCGGTTATATGGTGCGGTCACTACTGGAACTGCATGGAAATTTATAAAAATGGACGGTCTTAATGCATTGATTGACCTTGATGAATATTTAATTGAAAATCCAGGTGAAATTGTCGGCATACTATTGGGAATGTTAACTCAAAATGCCTAACTAGCCAGGTAGGTCGGGTTAGATTTTTTTTGCGTCGCAAAAAAACGTAACCCGACAAAGGGCTATTTCGTCAGGTAAATGTTCGGGTTAAGAACAAAGCACTTGATAAGCTAACCCAACCTACCATACTACCCAAGGTATCTTTAGGCAGGGCAAGTTTTTTCGTGAGGGCGGTTACCATTATGTTGTTACCATTTTTGTTGATTGTCAATTTTGTAGAAGGCTAAAGTAAATCTATAAACTCATCTACTGTCAATCCGCTATCACTAATAATGCTTTTAAGGGTTTTTAAATGCAATATTTTACCACTATGAAATGGAACGGTAACTCGTCTATCTGCGGCATTTTTGTAAATTTTATGACTACCACTTTGACGAGTTAAAAAAAACCGATTGCTTTTAAGACAGTGATAACCTGGGCTGCTGTGACTCTTGGTAAACGTGAACTCAAACTGTCACCTCCACAGCGGCTAAACTGACTGATTGAATGGTTGGTATAGTTTCTTCTTTGTCCAAACGATCTTCAATATGTAAACGAATGGCATCCTCAATATTAAATAAAACGTCTTCGTAAGAATCACCCTGAGTATAGCAACCTTGTAGGGCAGGGCAGGAGGCAAAATAACCCTCACTGTCTTTTTCAATAACCACTTGAAAAATAAATTTATTCATTAATAATTATCTCCGCTAAAAGTTTAAAGTAATTCGTGAAATCCTATTCCAACCCCTCATCTCCAAAAACCACATTCGCATCCCATTCTCTAGCTTGGGTGAATTTTGCTTTGAGGATGTGATGATTTTTCCTAATGGCGAAACGGCAGTCGTTTTATTGTCTTTTAACTTTTTCGCTTTTTTCAAAAATCTGTCATCACAGGTACAAAAATAATCGGCTCCCGCAGCTTCAGCACTGGATAAATGCAAAGCATCCACTGGTTTGATGCCGATTTGATTCAATGCTTTAGCACGATTTTTGATGTCCTCATTCAATGGAATGAAAATTTTTCCTTTATTTAACACGTTCAAAACATAGCGTTGTCTCTGAACCTTAGGCGTTTTTTGTACTTCAAAGAGTAGTGTTTCTGATGAAATTAATTCAAAGGTTCCCATTTCGGCCAGCATGATCGCGCCTAAAATAGCTTCCGCTTCAAGGGCAATACGAACCTGATTTTTATCATCCAATGGACGTTGTAAACTGCATGTATCAAAATAGACTTTCATATTCGTTTATTCTTAACTACAAAAATTTTGAACAAGATTAAACGGATTAATTGATAAACAGGATTGTCTTATCAATGTCATCCTGAGTATCCTTCAATCTAGTATAACTTCTTTCCGGTATAAACGGATTATTTCTTAACAAACTCAATCACATCAAGAAAAAAAATGGTGTATGACGCTTCGCTTATACACCCTACGCGAGCTAATATGTCTGAATCAGAATTGACAGAATTTAAGAATTCACAGAATAAAGGCAATAAACCCAATAACACAACCCATTCAGTCCGTGCAATCATGTTCAGACGATTGAATGGTGGGCAAACAAAAAGACGTTTGCACACCCTACCTGACTACCCACCCCATTAGTGAAGTACATCTTTTGTAGGGGCAATCCCTTGTGGTTGCCCTTTTTTGTATCTCACCCAAACGAAAAACGCTATAGCAATTAAAACATAAGAACATGAAAAGTATATTTTATGTTGGCTGAATTTTTAAAAATCGCCACAAGCGAACAATTATTTTGAGCAACAAAAATTAATTTAGTAAAGGAGTGGCATTTTTTCAGAATTATGTTAATATAAGAACCTCATTAAAAATCATTTTTTCATAGGTAACTTATTGATTTTCAAGCTAATTTATTTTTAGCCCCTAAAATAATATTTATTTTAAAATCAATCACTTACAAAAAACTTGAGCATCGAGTAAAAGGAATTTATTAATTATCAATACCTTCGCCAAATTGTAAAAATCGTCAATTTCGAGCGGTTCTAAATTTTTCACTTATTGATTTTACTAAAAATAAAAATCAGTATTTTTTGGAAATAGCGAAAATTTAAAATTGGCAAAGGTATTGTAATTATGCCAAAGAATTAATTATGGCATTTACAAGAATTTCCTGAGATTTATTAAATCAACACCATTTTTACAGAATTTTTAAAAAACATGCCAATTTCCACAATCCAATATTTAGCTAACTTAACAACTCAAAAAAAGCTTAGTGTAGAAGCCATTGAGCAATGGATTGCTCAGAATCCCAACCCTGACATTGAATTTTATTTGAGAACGATGTTGTTAGGTAGCAAGCCTGAGGAAGCTACTTCGATTTTAATTCGGCAAATTTTTGAGCAAGAAAATATTGGTTTATATCCAGAAATACGCCAAGGTAAAAAGGGATATGTTGACTTTGTCGTGCAGGAAAATCGGAAAAATCCCGTCTTAATTGAATTAAAAGCCCTTTTTATTCGGCAAAAAGATAAACAGGGCAATATTATTGGCATTAAATATCAGCCCTTAAATTATCGTTTTCATCAAGAGCAAGTTATAAAGTATCTCGAAAAAAATGATTATTTGATTTTAACTAATTTATCTGAGGTTTGTTTGTTTAATCGGGGTGCGTTGTCTGGGGAGTTTGCGCCTTATCAGATTTTGTCTTTTGCTGAGTTATTGCAAAAATACCGTGATGAGCAAAGTTTTTGGGATGCCATGTATCGTTTGGATGTTGGCACGACTCGCATTGAATTGGAAAATACTTTTTTTGAAGATTTAGAACGTTGGTATCAAAGTTTGCAAACCGTTAATTTTATTGAAAAGGAGGGGTTTAGCAAAGAAGAATTAATCGTCTTATTTTTAAATAAAGTTATATTTATCAAGACGTTAGAAGATTATAGTTTAATTCGTTTCAACACTTTGGCAGATACTTATACTGATCATTATGAAAAGTGGAAATATAAAGGTGTTGTCGAAATTTTTGCACACTTTTTTGCCGAAATCGACGAGTGGTTTTGGAAATATTATGACACGGAATTGTTTAGTACCAAAATTTGGGATTTTATAGCGCAAGATGAATTTAATGTCGAAAAATTGCGGCGCGTATTTGAAAAAGTGCTTGGTTTAGGGCTTTGGGATAAGGCTTTTGGCAAGGGCATGATTCATTATGATTATCGCAAAATTGATGAAGATGTGTTTGGCAAGGCGTATGAAACTTTTATTGCCAAGCAGAAAAAAGATACCGGTATTTATTATACCCATCATTTGATTACTCAATATATGGTGGAGCGTTTAGTTGCTGGGTTATTTGATGAGAAAGTGAATACTATTCTTAGCGCGTTGGATAATAATGATTTGGCTGTTGTCAATGAGACGATGGCTAGGCTTCAACAAATTAAAATTGCGGATACTTGTTCAGGTAGCGGGAGTTTTTTGATTAAGGTGTTGCGGGAAATTTATGCTCAATATGGCAAGATTGAGGAAAAAACGCAGTATATAAAAGCGTTTAATGGCAAGGATTTATTTGAACGCCCTGCGCATATTAAGGCTGTTGAACAGTTTCGCTCTCATTATTTTTTGGATAACCCTCGCCATTTATTAGCCAGTATTATTTTGCGGCATATTTTTGCGATTGATATTGATGAGCGAGCTTTGGATACCGCAAAGACGAATCTTTGGAAGGAGGCGGTTAAGTTAAGTCCAAAATCGTTTAATTTTCGTTTGATTCCAAAGGAATTAAATCATACTTTACCTAATTTGGCGGTTAATTTTATTAATGCCGATGCGTTGTATGATTTACCTTTAGATTGGCAATTGGCATTTTTAGCTAAGAATTTCGCTTCTGAAATTAAGCAGTTGCAAGTTATTCGGTGCGATTATTTGCGCAATTTACATAATCCAGAGATTCTGAATGAGATTGAAGAAATTAAGGCTAAAATTCGCCAGGCGATGTTGGCTGCTGTCGATGATGAATTGTTTAAGGATTTATTGGAACAACGCAAGCCGATTTTGATGGCTTTGGAGTTTTTTTATTTGTATTTTGATGAGCAAGGGCAAATGTTGCCAGTGGAACAGCAGGGCTTTGATGGGATTGTGAGTAATCCGCCGTGGGAAGTTTTGAAGCCCATGCAAAAAGAATTTGCTGAAATTGGCAAATATAGTATTCGAGGTTCAAGTTTTTGCGCGCAAAAACTTGAACCTCGAATGGATATTTTGAATTTTAAGCAATGGTTTAAAAAGAAGTTAAAAACCGATAATGAATTTAAACAAGGTTGGGAAAATTATAGTGGATTTTATAAATCTTATAATAAATTCCTTAAAAATAAGCTTAAATATCAAGGCATTGGCGATATCAATTTTTATAAACTCTTTATTGAACGTGATTTGCAGTTAATCAAACCGGCAGGTTTGTTGAATATTCTCGTGCCTTCAGGTATCCAAACGGATAAAGGAAGTTCAGAATTAAGAAAATTATTGATTCAACAAAATACCTTGCGTGAATTGTATAGTTTTGAAAATCGAGGCTATTTTAAAGAGGAAGATTCTGAACATCAAACCAAGATTTTTCCCGATGTGCATCCACAATTCAAATTTTCCATTATTCAAGCTCAAAAAAACTGCAATTCAGCCGAATATGATTTTAATGGTTTGTTTTATCTACATAATCCTAATCAGTTGTATAAAACTAAACCGATCATCTTAAATTCTGAAATGATTACGCATTTTTCTCCGGATAATTTCTCTATTATGGAGTTTAGAAGTGATAGGGATTATCAACTTTGTCGTCAGATAAAAGGGAAACATCAGTTGCTTGGAGATACTGAGTATAAATTGCGTACTGAATTTCACATGACTAATGACAGCAATTTATTTACAGACAGAAAATCTATTAGAAGATTACCACTCATTGAAGGCAAAGCTACCTATCAATTTGATTCAAATTTTAATATCCCAAGATATTTCATAGATGAAAATGAAGCAAGAGAGAATTTGATTGCTAAGGAAATACGTCGTATCAAGACAGAATTAAAAAGCAAGTTAACATTTAATGATTTCGATAAGAATAACTTTAAACTAGAATATGAAACTCATAAACTGGTTTACCGTGACGTAGCAAGTTCAACTAATGAAAGAACCTTGATTGCTACTTTATTACCTGAAAAAGTTTTTACAGGTAATACATTGAATCATTTTATTAATATTGTTTATAAAAAACATGGCGATGAAATCCTTCAACAAGTAACAGATACAACAGAACTTTTGGTGTTAATGGCTCTGTTAAATTCGTTGGTGTTAAATTTCTATATTAGAAATAAAATTTCTGCTCATACTGGATTTTACTATGTTTACGAACTCCCTATTCCCAAAACAAGCAAAAAACTCAAACAACAAATCATAGAGAAAAGCTTCGCCCTGCTCTACGCAAAAAGCAAAAGTGAACTCTACGAAGACTTGAGACAAAAACTCAAACTTGCCCCAATTAACCCAGAAGCACTTGACTTAATCCAAATCCGAGCCGAATTGGAAGTCATCATTGCCAAACTTTACGGCTTAAACAAAGAAGACTGGATATACCTCACTTCAACCTTCACTTACGGCGGAAAATCGGAAACTAAGAAGGAGTTGGATGGGATTATTGAACGGAGTGGGGGGATTTTTTAGAGGTTATTATTATGAAAGAATGTATTATTTGTAGAACAGAAAAAAAAGAGTTTAGTGATGAACATAGTCAGTGTATGTATTTTCATATATTAGGCGATTTTTTAATCCTGATAATATTTGAGCAATGTGATAAAAGAAATCCGATTTTTCAAAAAATCGGATTTCTAGCGATATTAGCTAAAACTCATCATTATAACCAGGAATACGTTGTTCCAGAAATGAATCCGCTTTTTTGCCAACTGCCCCTAAACCTTTTAAGTGAAATTGTAGAAAAAAGCCATTCAAGTAACTGTAACCGTCAATACTATTCAAGTAACGTCGCGTAATCATGCGAACTGCCCAACAGCAACTGTTGTATTCTAAACCGGTGAATGATTCTAAAGTCTTTTCGTCCGGTAGTGAGTAATTCCAGCGTCCCATGATACTCCAACGTCGCCCTAATGACCAATGGAAGGAAATATCTGTTTGCTCTAAAATTTTTTCGCGCAAACGATAGGATAAGTTTAAGATTTTCTCTTGGTCCGGATGATAGCGCAAACGGTAGACAGTATGTTCTGTATTGTCTGTGTGTGGATTCCAACGAGTTGTCGTTGAAAGTCGCCAGCTTTTAGAAAATTGCGCAGCTAATTCCATAATAATATTAGAAGAGGGATCCGTTTCCTCTGCTTGATAGGGTAATGTCACGCGCCTATCTCGTAAATAATGAATTTGTCCCAAACTGGCACGTAAATATTCAGCCCCTGTTGTGCTTCCCAAAAAGCGGGAGCTTAAACCTAAACTCACTTGATGTCCATCATCTACCCGATCCACCCCGGCAAAGCTATTTTCCCGAAATAATTGTAAATAGGATAAGTCATATTCTGCCGAATCAAAAACAGGTATATCTGTTTGATCTCGGTAGGGCGTATAACGGTAAAATAAACGAGGTTCCAAGGTTTGTATTAAATCCGTGTTCAAGAGCTTAATATCGCGCTCAAAAAAAAGACCACTATCTGCACTGAAGGTAAATAAAAGACGATCAGGTGTTGTTTTTTTATCAATGGCAACATTGTCTAAATAATAACTTGTGTAGCGCAATGATAATTTTGGTACCACAAAGGTGCCAGGGGTGCGCCACGGTAAACTTAAATAAGGTTGAAAATCCATGCGATTGCCAACCGGTCCTTCAACCACTTCAATATCACGATCAAAGCGTACCAATTCACCTTTCAGCCCAACATTTAACTTTCGATTCCATTGTGGAAAATAAGTTTGGAAGAGAAATTGGGGCAAGCGGTTATAGGGACGGGCTGCTGGATTAGGATCAAGGGTTTGGAATGTTTGCATACGCCCTACTCCCAGCCAACCATTACCAATATAATATAAGTCGCCACGCCGTTCTAAGTGCGTAATACTGGCAACAGTGAGATTTGTTCCTAATTCCTCGAAAAAGCGTCGATCAGAAACATAGTTAATATTGACATCGGTGCGCCAACGTTTGCTAATCGAACCATTATGCTTGAAGGATAATGCTGAACGATTCGCCCCAAAGGCTTGATCATGAGGAATATATTCAAATTCTAATTTGCCCCTTGCCTGTTTCGTTAAATAACGAAATTCGCTTTCTAATAATAACCCCCGCCGCGACATATATCGAGGAGTCAAGGTGGCATCATAATGGGGTGCTAAATTGAAATAATAAGGAATACTCATTTCAGTACCCGTTTCATCAGAACTCCCAAAGTTGGGTGCTAAAAACCCCGATTTACGGTCATCACCAATCGGAAATGAAATATAAGGCAAATATAAAACAGGTAGATCAAAAATGCGCACCGTTGCATGACGAGCCGTACCCTCAGATTTAGCATTATCCAACGTTATTTTCTTGGCAGACAAACGCCAAACCTCTTTACTAGGATCACAGGTGCTATAACTCGCTTGCTCTAAATGAATAATATCTTCAGATGCCTTAATCAGTTTTTCAGCATGCCCCCGAACTCGGTGGTTTAATAACCAGTACTGGGTATTTATCATTTCCCCTTGGTTTTGCGAGCGTAGCTGTAGAGAAGAGCCACTGATAATAAAATCTTTATCCCAAAAAATAAAATCCTGATCGGCATCTACAACATCTTTATTACGGTTATAGGTAATAGATGGCGTGCTTAAGAGCTGGTCCGCCCGTTGCATAAAAACCTCACCACTAAAAGTTGAAGTACCCAGTTTTTCCTGAACTATTGCACTATTGGCAAATAAACGGATATAATCGTCTTCAAGCGGTGATAACGCTGGACGCTGTGGAGCCACTTCATTAAAGGGCTTACACAGGGCAAATTCTTCCACCGCATAAACCGCTAAAGTATGAAATAGAAATAATAATAGAATTAATAATCGCACAGTCATTTTAAATTATTTGTGAATGATGTAGTCGTTAAATTTTTTTATTTATCTGAAAACTATAACTGATAACTGACAACTGATAACTGATGTTTGAATCTCAATTACACAGTTTACCATTAAAACAGCGTGGTAAAGTTCGTGACATCTATGCTATTGATGAACAATACTTATTAATAGTGGCAACCGATAGATTATCTGCCTTTGATGTTGTACTGCCTACAGCGATTCCGGGTAAGGGTGCCATTTTAACCGCATTGTCAAATTTTTGGTTTCATTTTACCCGAAAAATAATACCCAATCATTTGACTGATATCAACTTACAAGATGTCTTACCTAATCGCACTGAATACGATAGCGTTCAAGGGCAGGCGGTGATTGTTAAGAAATTTAAACCGTTACCGGTTGAAGCCATTGTACGGGGTTATTTAGCCGGCTCAGGCTGGAAGGATTACCAAAAAAACGGGGCGATTTGTGGCATCACTTTATCACCAGGCTTACAGCTCGCTGAAAAACTGCCTTCGCCCATTTACACACCTTCTACTAAAGCGGATATCGGTCAACACGATGAAAATATTGATTTTTCAATGACTTGCAACTTAATCGGTCAAGATTTGGCAGAACAGGTGCGTGATGTCAGTCTTGAGATTTATCGTTGTGCCAGGGACTATGCTGCAGCGCGGAGCATTATCATTGCTGATACGAAATTGGAATTTGGTTTGGATGAAAATGGTCAATTAGTTTTGATTGATGAGGTTTTAACGCCGGATTCATCGCGTTTTTGGCCGGTTGATCAATACTTAAAAGGAAAGAGTCCTCCAAATTTTGATAAACAATTTGTGCGTGATTATTTAGAAACTCTGGATTGGGATAAAAAATCACCAGGTCCCATTTTACCCCAGGACATCATCAATAAAACCGCGCAAAAATATCGGGAAGCACAACAACGCTTAATGTAGGATAAATGCCATATTTGGCAACAGAAATCCGATTTTTGAAAAAATCGGATTTCTAATATGTTCAATGATATAGCATTTCCCGTTTGAATAAACGACATAACAAACCGTAAAGCGTTTTGATATATACTACTAACGGGTAATTTTTGGACTTTTTTTTTAAGTGAATGTATATAATACTCTGCACGGGCATAATATGGCATGTTATGTAGGGTGGGTAACGTCTTTTTGGTGCAACGGCATCATCGGTTAGGTGGGCAAAAAAACACTTTTAAAAAGTTAAGTTTATGCCCGTGCTGAGTATAACAAGTTTTCAAGGAGAAATAATTTTATCTGCAAAATCTGGATAGACTCGTTTAAAATCTTTTTCGTTTAGTGTCACAACATAATCAACATTGGCTTTTATGGCAGCCTTTAAAATTAAAGCGTCATAAATGACACCACCAATAATCTCCAATTCAGATAAATGCTTAATAACACTCATGTAGTCTTGTTCAGACAAAGTAATAACTTCAAAGACATCCAGGATGTTTTGCTGGATTAATTGTTGAGCTTCTTGGGGTGAAATACGGCGTGGATTAGCAGGAAAAATGGTGAGAATGTTATAAAGTTCAGCCAAAGAATGCGCCGAAACAACTCCCTTATCAATGCCATTTTTTACTCGTTGCAGCCTAGGTAGAGCGAGTGTTTGTTTTGGGTGAGATTCAATCAAAGCAGCCACCAAAGTCGAAGTATCAAATAAGAATTTTTTCATAATCCCACCTGTTGTAAGAGTTTTTCAGTTCGATGTTCACGTTCTTGCCGAACAATATCAGTCAGATCACACAATGGTTCAACTCTAGCCACCAATACCCCCCCTTTATCAACGAGTATAGATGGTTCCACATTTTTGCTGGAAGAGATTTCTATCGGTGGTATAATAGGTTGAACCTTCAAGATGATGGTTAAGTCGGTATTGGTAAAATCAAGAGGTACTTTCAACTGTAAAATACCATCTGAACCCACATGAGAATGTAATGTAATATTTTGCATCGTCTTAATCCTTTTCTCAGTTATCTGTTGGATATATCAATCATTTTTGCCAACTCGTTCTTGTTTATATCATCAGGATATACGCTTCAATCACACTTTGAATGAAGAATCTAAACGCGAATTATTATAGGACTTACGTATTGACAAGATAATAATTTTATGAAAAGGTTGGATTATTGGTGGTTGAAACCTGACAGGTTTTATAAACCTGTCAGCTTTGTCACTTCTCCGTATAATTCTGTTCTAAAAAATTAACTAAATATATCAATAAGATATAGATAAATATCCAAGCCACTAATAAATACCATACGAGCATAACTGATAAAAATTGAACCAGTAAGGCAGAAGCACTACAAGTTGCCATTAGAACATATTCCCATAATACGGTGCGCCTATGTCCCCAACCCACTTGGACTAATCGTTGATAATAGTGAGATTTATGTGCAAGCCAGATTTTTTCTCCATGCCATAAGCGCCGTAGTAAGGTGATAGTCGCATCAACTATAAAGGGTGAAAATAAAAGGAGTGCTATCCATAAAGGAAAAATTCCCGATCGGTTGCCCCATAAACTAAAGGCGGCGGCTAGGAACCCTAAGCTAGAGGCACCTGTATCGCCCATAAAAATCCGAGCGGGTGGAAAGTTAAATATTAAAAAGCCACAGGTGGCACTGGCAACAATTAAATTGATTATCATAAATAAAGGATGATCCGCTAACCAGCCTAGCACCGCAAAAGTGCCAAAACCAAATAGAGTCATCCCCCCAGCAAATCCGTCCATGCCGTCCATAAAGTTATAGAGATTAAGCATCCATACGGCAAATAAAAGTGATAGGCTGATTTGTAGCCAGGGCGGCAATGTCCAACTTATGCCCGGCAAAACTAAGTCAGTCAGCCAAAAATTACCTTGCCATAAAAATAAGTAAGTTGCTATAACATGCACTAACAAACGATATAAAACGGAAACAGGGTTGCAATCGTCTATAAAAGAAATAATAGCAATTAGTAAAGCACTGATCGCGATCCAAAAAAAATCTTGCCCAGGCAAATAGTACCAACACACAAAAGTAGCTGAAAATGTCAATCCCATTAAAATAGCAATCCCCCCAGTCACTGGAACCGGGCGAGTATGCAAGGAGCGGGCATTCGGTTTATCAAGAATACATAAAATATTTTGGGTGTGACTAAAATAGCCAGTCAATAATACTGACACCAAAAAAGCGACTACGATTAAGGTAAGAATCATATTATTTTTTTGAATGTAACGAATTTTACCATAGGGCGAACCTGCGTGTTCGCCCTCAAATATTTAAAATCCCATATCATTATCACTAAATGTTCTAGGATTATAACCAAAATCTTGGTAAGCGTTTGCATGATCAAAACATAAATCTTCATTCATGCGCGTTATCATAGCTGTTGATAAATGGGCATAAGCGGGCAACCAAGTGAGACTGCGAATCATCAATTTAAACAGGGGTAATGGGATGGATATAATGCGGGGCTTTTTACCTAATTGTTGAAAAATCGCTTTCACCATATCACGATAACTCAGCGTTTGCCCTCCACTTAAATTGTACGTTTTATGCACCGCGTTTAAAGAAGGGTAAGCTTGTATACAAGCTGCTGCTAAATCATCAGCATGAACAGGTTGACGTAGCCCTCTAGCTTCTCCAACAAGCGGAAAAAAACCATAACGGCGAATAAATTTGGCAATAAACGTCACATTTTTATCAATACCTGCACCATAAATTAAAGTTGGGCGAAATAAAGTTGATGCGATGCCACGCGCCTGACAAGTCGCTATTGTTTCCGTTTCAGCCTCCATTAATTGTGCGGCGACTAGTCGTTCACTTGGTTCGGAAGAAGTCGCTTTTGTCAAACAACTGGTTGAGCTAAACGCAATCACTCGTTTTAAGGGCGCATTTTCAGGTAAACGTGTCAGTAATGGTGGTAACAGTGGCAGGGGGGCAATATGAAATAATAGACTGGATTGGCTAATAGATAAGGATGAAGTGTGTAAATCTTTTTTCTGCCAAATCACTTGAGCGCTAATCGGTGGTGTTTGCCGGCTAAGGGCTATCACTGTTAAACCAAGTGATTGTAAGCGTGGTAATAAAAATCGCCCGATTTGACTTGTTGCACCGGTGACGTAAGCTATTGTAGTAATGGAATTGGTTGACATGTATTTTGTAAAAGTTTGCATTTTTTTATTGATTATGTTCTAATGTTCGCCATTAAATATATTATTTCGTATCTATCCGGAAACGGGTTAAAATTTTCGTGACACCTTTGGAAGGTAAGTATGATTGAATATGAGTTAGCAAAAGTAGGTGGTGCTAAGATGCTTGGAAGTGCTATTTTTTTACCAAGTTTTGCCATCTTGATAGTGGGAGGGATAATTGCATGGCAACTTCATGAAAACAGAAAATATGCTTGGGAAATGCAAAAAATAGCAAATTCCAAACAGAAAGAAATATTTACAAATCTGAAAAATAATCTTGATGTTTTAAATGCCGAAAGGCACAAGCTTTCATTTCAGATAACTCAGCTTCAAGATAATTTTGGGAAGCTTGATAAAATGAAAGCTTCCACAAAAGAAGACATTCCTTTAGGTGCTTTTCTTAATGAAGCCTCTAAGCCCACAAACAATTCACCTAAATTGGCTATGCTTAAAAAGCTCGTTGACGATAATGTTGAATTGAGAAAGATAATTTAGTTTTATTCTTCACTCAGTAATGAAATTTAATATAAGGAGATGTAATGGCGAATATTTTTTACGTTGGAATTGATTTGGGTACCAGTCGATCTTCCATTGCAACATCAACCGGTAAGCGCATATCAACAATTAGCTGCGTTGGATATCCCAAAGATGTTATTTCCAGAAAAAGAGTTGGCAAAGACTATCTTTTTGGAGAGGAAGCTTTAGAAAATAGGCTATCTCTGAACATGGTTTGGCCACTTGCTGATGGGGTTATTCGTGAAGACGAAAAATCTCTTGAAGCGACTAGGCTTGTTCTCAAACATATTATTGCACAGGCGATTTCTGAAAAACAGGAATCAGATAAAATTTACGTTGCAATTGGTGTACCAGCCCAAGCTAACATTAATAATAAGAAAGCGATCATAGAGGCAGCCAAAGGCTTTGTTGATAAACTGCTTATTGTCAGTGAAGCTTTTACAGTTGCCTATTCCATTGATCGGTTCGACGAATGTCTTATTGTAGACATCGGTGCAGGTACCACTGATTTATGTCGAATGCATGGTTCCATTCCTGACGAAGATGACCAAATAACGCTTAATATTGCGGGAAATTTTCTGGATGGCGAACTGACAAAAGCGATTCTCAAAAAGTTTCCTGATGTCCAAATTAGTCCACAGATTATAAAGCGTATCAAGGAAAAATACGGTTACGTTTCTGATGTTTCTGAACCCATAAAAGTCACTTTGACTAAGCGAGGTATTTTTGCTGAATATGACATTACAGATATTCTCAGGGAGTGCTGTTTGAAATTAACCAATCCTATTAGTAAAGCAATACAGGATATGGTAGGTACGTTTGATCCAGATTTCCAGGAAAAGCTTCGTAATAACATTATTCTTGCCGGTGGCGGTTCTCGACTCAAAGGAATTGACATTGCTGTAGAAAAAAGTCTCCTCGAATATGGTGGAGGAGATGCTGATTGTGTACATGACGCTGAATATTGCGGAAGTGTAGGCGCATTAAAAATGTGCATAGAAATGCCTGAAGAATATTGGGAGAAGATATAGTCAAATTGATGTATGTTGGAGCCTAAAGCTTTAGCTTTGGGCTGCCATAATAACTCTTTGATTTAAAAGGATTTTAAATATTTTAACTCACATAAGATTAAGACCACATTCATCCGAAAACCCCCTCGATTTTAATTCCTAACCATTAATCATTAAGTATGCTCAAATCGGAACTTATCCTGCCCCGTTTGAAAAAACGGCGTGATCAAATTATGCCCTTGGCTTTGCCGACTGATTATCATTATTTAAACATTGCTAACGATCTCATAAAGTTAGTCAAAGCTAATGTGGGGGATAGCCGAGGCGAGTTAGCTGATGCGTTGCGAGCTTATGAAGGGGATAGTTTAGATTATCGTATTATTCGTGGTTTGGCAAATGTGTTAGAAAAGCGTTGTGTTTTTGGTAATGAGTCACCTGTTAATCCTATTGAGTTACGGGCTGCACTATTTACTCAGGGACCGGTCACTGTGAAAAATGATTTATTGAGTACCCTGACGCGGACTCAAGCAGTGGCAGAAATGGCGGCGCAATTTAATATAACAACTGAACAAGTTGAGCAAGCTTTATTTGCTGATTTGATGGAAGAAAGAATTTTATTAGGTATAGAAGAAATTTTAACGCCATTTGATTTAATCGCCCGCTATAATTTAGAAGTCGCACGCGGTTTATTATATTGGGCAAGTGAAGTTGATATTATTGTACGCGATAGTTATAAGGATTTATTCAAATATATTAAACTGTTTAAATTAATGCATACGATTTATCCGATTCCACAGCAGGGATATAATATTATTTTGCATGGTCCCATATCGCCCTTTGTTAAGTCAACAATTCGTTATGGGTTACAATTTGCCAAATTTTTGCCTGCACTTTTACTCGGAAAAACATGGCGCATGGATGCTGATGTGCGGCTTCCGAATACCGGTCGCACTTGGCATTATACTTTAGATGATAGTACACCATTACGCACCCATTTTAAGGCATCAGGTTTATTTGATAGTGGATTAGAAGCGGATTTTGCAGCAGAATTTGAAGTTAAATATGGGAGTGCAAAGCGAAAATGGGAATTAGCGCGTGAGGATGAACTGATTATTGTTGGTGACACGGTGATGATACCCGATTTTTCTTTGACACACTGTAAAGATGGACGACGCGCTTTAATAGAAATTATTGGTTTTTGGCATCCACAGTATTTGCAACGAAAATTGCAAAAAGTCCATCAAGCAAAGCGCAGCGATCTGATTTTATTAGTTTATGAAAGTGCTAATGTTGCTCCTGGCGTTTTTGAAGAGGTATCGGTGGGTGAAGTACTTACTTTTAAGAAAAAGCCGGTACTCAAAGAAGTATTAGCAGCGGTAGAAAGATGCGCTGTTACTCAGGGACAAGACTGAAGGTTGCCCCTGACTTTGAAAATATACGCCCAAAGCAAAAGCTTTGAATTTTAACCTCGTTTTACCATTTTTTCTCTAACAATCTGCAAGAAAAATTGGAGTGCTTCTATATAATCATCCGGAATGTCACTTGCAATCACATTTTCCTGACTACCATCATGGCAATGTTTTGGAAATGTAGGAATAAAATTCCATTTTTTATGTGGTGCGTTATCATGCCGATAAATAAAATTGTTCTGCCCAAAAGAATGCCAATGATAGGAATATCGTCCATCAAGTGTGAGCCAAATATCTATGAATGTTCCATCAATTAGGAAAATCCTTAGTTTTTGAGCACGCTGTGTCGGCGTAAAAATAACATCAGCGGACACAACAATATCGTTGAAGTCATGTTCAGCAATAGATGCCTGATTTTGATAGACGGTTAAGATCATCTTGAATCCCTTGAATTTCTTGTTCCAAATTTTTTAAATCAATGAGTTCTTCCCAAGTGGGATGTTCAGGTAAGATGCCCTGTTTAATTTTCTCTTCCAATTCATTAGCGTTTGTAACGGCATACCTTGAAAGGCTCTCAAATCTCTCATGCAAAAATTCCTGTTTACGATGTAATAAATAAATTTTGAGGCTATCTTGTAATAATTGTTCTGATGAAATGAAAAATTTCTGTGCGATATTTTCATAAGTTTTTTTCATCATTTCCATGATTTTTCTCCTTTATGAATGACTATTGTAGCATAACATGTTATTAGAGTTATTTCCAAATGAGGGCTTTTACGAACGGGTGAAAATTCAGAAACCAATTTAAAAAAGCAAAAATCGCATTTTTTTTAAATGCTATTTCTTTTATACCCTAAATCTGATAATAACAACTATAATTAATTTATCTTTACGACGGTGAAATTTCAATATAAAGTTTAAAAAACATTTTATGATAATATATTTCAATTAATTACAACAGGGCAAAATTTTTTGGTTAATTGTAATAATGATATATTTCTAACCTTGTATAGTTATCCAGATAAATATTGCGACTTAAAAATTCAATTTTTAGAAAATCGGATTTTTTGCTGGACAAAACTTTTCTGATTAACTATAGGGGCGAAAATTCCTAATTCCTAATTCACAATTCTCAATTATAAATGAAAATTAAATGGTTTCTAATACTAACTCCCACCCTATTAAGTTTGGTGCTTTTACAATCCTATTTCTGGGTACCTACTTACGAAACTCAAACCAAGGGCAATCCTGATCGAGTTACAAAGTTCATTTCAGCGTCTATTGCAGATGCCAAAATTTTAAATCCCGCCCTTAATGCGGATACTGCCAGTAGTCAAATCACCGGTTTGGTTTTTGAAGGTTTGCTGGATTACGATGAAGAACTGAATTTTCGTGGTCGCCTTGCTACTAATTGGACCATTACTGAGACAGTCTATCTTATCGTCAATTCTCAAGCACAGTTTCCTGATGGAACTCGTGTGACACCTAGTGTGATGGAAATGCGGATAAAACAAGCTATTGAAAATGGCAAGCTAGTTAAACTCAAGGAATTAGTAGCGGAAATCAGCCTACTTTCTCCCCAGCAGCGAATTGAAGAAGTGACTTTAAGAGATAGCGATGGGAAACCTTTATCGGTTCAGGTGACGCTTAACATACCAGAGCGAATAAAGTTTTCTCTTAGGCGTGTCGATCAACATTTTTTTGAGCATTTGCGCCCTATTTTAGGTATCAATTATGAAAAACAAGCACCGCTAGAACAATGGGTTGAGGTATCTTCCCCAGATAAACGAAAATTAGTACAACCTCAATTGGCGCAACTTATTCCTATCTTTGAACATAACCCCATTATTCTTTTTCACCTTCGTGCCGGGGTGCGTTTCCAAGATGATCATGAATTTGATGCGGGGGATGTTAAGTTTACTTATGAATCCATTATAGACCCTAAAAACTTATCACCACGTACTTCAGATTTTGAACCTATCAAAGCAGTAGAAATTGTGGATCGTTATACGGTGCGGGTTGTTTATAAACGTTTGTTTTCACCTGCTATCAATGCTTGGAGCATGGGTATATTGCCTGAGCATTTGCTTAATGATGCCGCTTTACAGCATGAAATGGATAAGCGTCAGCTTTCAGCCGCCACACGAGCTGGCTTTGGTATGCGTGATAGTCAATTTAATCGCCACCCCATTGGCGCTGGAGCATTTAGTTTTGTCAAATGGCAAGGCGATGAATTTATTCATCTGACTCGCAATGAAGATTATTGGGAAGGCGCACCGGAATATAAGGATTATTATTACCGCATAATTCCCGATCCCGTGACTCAAGAAGTGGAATTTTTGACAGGTGCGATAGATAATTATGCACCTGAGCCTCACCAGGTAAAGCGTTATAAAGCAGACGATCATTATCAATCGTTTTCTAGTCCCAGTTTCGCTTATAGTTACATTGGGTATAATAATCGGAAAGCACTTTTTGCCGATAAACGAGTACGACAGGCTCTTTCAATGGCTATCAATGTGGATGAAATCATTGAATACATCCTCTACGGAGAAGGTAAACGCATAACAGGACCCTATCCAAAAAATACGCCGTGGTATGATCACAGCATCAAACCCATTCCTTATGATCCAGAAGGCGCAAAGCGCATTCTCAAAGAATTAGGCTGGCAAAAAAATGCGGCAGGCTGGCTTGAAAAAGAAGGACAAAAGTTTGAATTTAATCTCATCACTAATAATGGCAATTTGCAACGTAAAGCCATTATGACCATTGCCCAAAACAGTTGGCACAAACTGGGCATTAAATGTAACACGCAAGTCTTTGAATGGGCAGTCTTTCTTAAAGATTTTGTCAACCCAGGTTTATTTGATGCTGTTGTACTTGGTTGGAGCATGGGTATTGATCCCGATTTGTTTCAAATTTGGCATTCAAGCCAATTCGGGCTTCACAAACTTAACTTTGTAGGCTATCAAAACCCAAAAGCAGATCAACTTATTGTGCAGATTCGTCAGGAGTATAATCTAAATATTCAACAAAAGCTTACCCATCAATTGCACCGCTTGCTCGCTGAGGAACAGCCCTATACCTTTCTCTACACGCCCTTAAGTAATATAGTACTCGACAAAAAGATCGTCGTTATGAAAGATGATGCTACCTATTCAAAAATTACGCCTACTAAAGGTGGTAATATATTTTTCCACTTCAATCAGTGGCGAAAACTAGAATTCACACCTTTTTAAAAGGGCAGAAATCCGATTTTTTCAAAAAATCGGATTTATACTTTTCCATTCTTTAAGAAAAACTAAATATGACTATGTTATCTTACATTCTTCGCAATTTATTGCAACGCGGTATATTGCTCATTATTGTGTCTATCATTGCCCACTCAATTGTTCATCTGGCACCAGGCGAACCTAGCGAAGTGGATCCCTCTAATCCCAGAATGCAGCCGGAAGACATTGCTAAAATTCGTGCTGCTTTTCACCTGGATGATCCTATCCATTTGCAATATTTTTATTGGATGCGGGATTTGTTTACGGGGGAATTAAAATCTTTTAAGGATAGTCAGCCGGTATTGCCAAAAATTTGGGAACGTTTTCTTAATTCCTTGCCATTATTTATCTGTGCGACTTTAATTGTATGGACATTGGCTTTTCCAACCGGGATTCAGGCGGCGATTCGACGCGGCTCTATTTATGATCGGGGCTCAACTTTTCTTGCTTATGCCCTGATTTCAGTTCCTGGTTTCTTTCTTTCATATATTATTATTTTATGGGTAGTTGATTTATTTGGTGTACCTGTTATTGGTATGCGAACTTTTGGGATGGAAGATGCTCATCCTGTTTTTCAAAGCATGGATCGTATATGGCATCTAGTTATTCCTTCGTTGATGTCCGCATTAACGGGTATTGCGGTACTTTCCCGTTATGTGCGTTCTCAGATGTTAGAAGTGATCAGTCAAGATTATGTCCGAACAGCACGAGCTAAAGGACTTGATGAAGATACTGTGATTTATCACCATGCACTACGTAATGCACTTTTGCCTTTTGTCACCTTATTTGGTTTCTTACTGCCTGGCTTAATTGGTGGCTCTGTCATTTTTGAAACCATTTTTGCTTGGCCCGGTTTAGGGCGACTAGGTTACGAAGCCATTTTGTCCAGGGATTTCCCTATCATTTTAACGATTAACTTTATTGCAGCAGCTCTCACGTTAGCAGGTACCTTTTTTTCTGATCTACTTTATGCAGTAGTTGATCCGCGCATTCGACTTGAATGATATAGCGTTTTTCATTTGGGTGAAATACAAAAAAGGGCAACCATAAAGGATTGCCCCTACAAGAGATGTATTTCACTCTTCAGAATATCCCAATTGTTGCAACGCGCGTTCATTATCACACCATCCTTTTTTTACTTTAACCCAGAGTTGTAGAAAGACTTTGCACTCTAGCATTGCTTCCATTTCTTTACGGGCTTCTTCGCCAACGGCTTTCAGTATTTTACCTTTTTTACCAATTACAATCACTTTTTGCCCATGTTGCTCCACCCAAATGAGGGCAGCAATATGGGTTAAATTTTTATCACTTGAAAAGTGTTCAATTTCTACCGTCAGGCGGTAGGGCAATTCAGCTCCCAAGCGGCGAACTAATTTTTCACGTATGAACTCAGCAGCTAAAAAACGTTCCGTGCGATCAGTGATTTGCTCTTCTGGAAATAAGAAGGTAGTAATGGGTAACAATTGCGTAATTTTGGTTTCGAGTTCAACCAAATTATGACCTTTGCTGGCGGAAATGGGGATAATTTCAAGAAAATCGTACCGAGTCGCTACTTCTTTTAAATAAGGTAATAGGGCATTTTTGTCAGAAATTTTATCAATTTTATTGACACCTAAAATGATTGGTGCCGAGCTTTGTTTCAGGGTATTGAGAACAAAAGTATCCTCTTTTGTCCAGTGCAATGCTTCTACCAGCCATACAATGACATCAACCCCGACCATACTGTTTGTGGCAGCACGATTAAGATAACGATTCATGGCATTATGGTGACGCTGATGCAAGCCAGGGGTATCAACATAAACAATCTGAGTATCAGCCTCTGTTTTGATTCCTAATAGGCGGTGGCGGGTAGTTTGCGGTTTCCGCGAGGTGATACTAATTTTTTGTCCCAGTAAATGGTTGAGCAAAGTAGATTTGCCCACATTCGGACGACCTATAATCGCTACATAACCACAGTGTTTTTCAATCGACATTTGGTTCTCTCTCAATTAATTGCTGTTGCATTTTAAGAGGCAACCATAAAGGATTGCCCTGAGTTGTCGTTGGGTACTTATGTTTGCTTTTTTTATTCAGTATTTTTCAAAAACAAAAATTTTATGGTTGTATAAAAGAGCTGGTATTTTCCATCAACTTTCTTAAGATATGCAGATACAAATTCCATTAATTCATCTTCTGTCAATGAGTCATCTATGAATGGTTCTATTGCATCTCTTCTCAGCGCATTGAGTTTAGTTATATCTAAACCCAGTTTTTCAATTGTTATTCGTGCATTTTCGTCAACGGGTTCAATATAACCATCATAAGTATATTTAAAAAAACTTTCACAATCTTCATCTAATGGAGAGATTGAAATTTCATTATTACCTTTCAAATTACCGCAATGACGTGGTTCTCCTTTCTTAATTTGATCTTGACATGAACAAAGCATATTAGAAAAATCAAGTGCTTTTTCAGGATAGCTATCCTGTGGCAGAAAATGTTCAATATGACTATCTGTTGCAATAAGCTCTTGTTCACAATAACAACAAATATAGCCTTGCTCTTCCATCAATGCGTTCTTAACTTCAGATTTTACTTTGCTTCGTCGTAAACTTTTAAATTTGGTAAAGCCCTTTTGTTTCCATTCCGTCAATTCTTTAGGTTCGTTGCCCTTTTTAATAGACTTCATTTGCCAATGATCTCCATTCGTTTGAGCAGAACCTTTGCTTTCACCAATTCAGAGTCCATACCAATCTCGGTTTGCAGTTCATCAATTAAAGCTTTTGCATCCGCTAATTTTTTAGCTTGAATTAATATGAACAGTTCATGTAACCGTTGCTTTTCTTTTGAGGGGCGTGCATCTGTATCCATCAAATCTTCTAAAATGCGATCTGTATTTTTACCATAAGACTCTTCTGGATGCGAGATACTATTTTCTCTAAGAATAAATATACTTTCCGGTTTAATATGACTAATAATTTGAGGTGAATGCGTCGTCATAATAAACTGACAATTTGGAAAAATATCTTTCAAGTGAGATACAATTGTTCTCTGCCAACTCGGGTGAAGATGTAAATCAATTTCATCAATTAATACCACACCATCTTGTCGCAAAGGATCATCATTGGTTGGATTAGCGATGATTAAACGGCGTGCTAAATCTGCAACCAATATCATCAACATTTTTTCACCGGCAGAAAGTTGATTGATATTTAATAAAGTCGCGTTTTTTTCTATACATAAATCGCCATTAGGGTTGTTTTGCCAAGTAACGTGTAAGTTATCGAAAGTATTTTGTTCATCACTTATCACTTTGCATATCGCTTGACGAATCATTTCATATTTTTTATTACTTCCCACTTCCCGACTAATATTTTCTTGCCAGGCAAACCAAGCAAAAAAACGATTGAAATCAAAAACGCCTTTTTGACAAGCTGATATATAAGCGGCATAAATATCTTTTTCCAAATCTGTTATTTTGGAAAATTTTATATCGCCAACCGGTGCATTATAGGTAGGATAATAAATAAATAAAGGTAGATGTTGTTGATTTTTATCGGGATTTTGTAATAGACAACTATAAAAAGAATCGGTATCATTTTTTAACGAAATCGTTTTTCCATCAATTTTTAACGGGAAAACTTTTCCATTAATACATGAATCAATACTGATATGAGAAGCATTCCCTTTGTCAAATAAGGTAAGTGCTTCATGGTTTGATAATTTTCGGCTGGTAAAATGATTCAAATCTTCCTCATTCTTATAAGGATCATTGACATATTCAAGAAGCATATCTAAAACTATATCAAATAAAAAAGCCATGCTTCTTAATATCGTGGTTTTGCCTGTGCCATTTTTACCAATTAAAACGGTTAAATTTTCATGAAAATTTAATTCAAAATTCTTAAAACCACCAATATTTTCAAGTTTTAGTTTAGTTAGTTTTGCACTCAAAATAAAATTTCCTTAATATTTGTTAGAAATACTATTTTTGCTAAAAATAGTATTTCTTTAAACCTTTAATCGACATTTAACACTTTCAAAGCTTTTGCAGCGGCAGATTGTTCGGCGCGACGACGGCTCTCACCGCTGCCATAAGTGGATTGAGATAAACCGGGTACAAGACATTCCACTTTAAATAGTTGAGCATGATCAGTACCGTTAATATTTAACACTCGGTAAATCGGTATAGTCGGTAGGGGTTGTTGTTTGGATTGTAAATATTCTTGTAAACGACTTTTTGGATCTTTAATTTTACGCTGTGATAAATTATTGAAAAACTTTTTCCACAGTTGCAAAATCACAGATTGACAGGTATTCATACTACTGTCAAGATAAATGCCACCAATAATCGCTTCAACCGTATCGGATAAAATGGAGGCACGTCCATTGCCTCCTGTTTTTAACTCTCCCCCTCCCAACCGCAGATATTGCCCTAATGCGAGATGCTGTGCAATTTGTACCAATGTATCTCGTTTCACTAAATTGGCACGCATGCGTGTTAATTCCCCTTCACGGGCATTTGGAAAACGCTCAAACAATGTTTGCGCTGTAATACAATTGAGTAGCGCATCCCCTAAAAATTCTAGGCGTTCATTATTGGGAGTACCCGCACTGCGATGAGTCAGTGCGGTGGTTAAATAATGTTCTTGTTTAAAGCGGTAGGTTAGTGCTTGGTATAAAGGGGTGTAATTTGGGTTCAAGGTACCTGTACAAGATTTTCAAAATTGACGAGGAAAGAAACATTGCCCATAAGCGGTTTAGTTCGCTGATAAGTCAGCGTGATTTCAACCAATTTTTCATCACTAAGGCGATCGATGGATATTTGTTGTTTAAGGCTTTTGTCATCAGCGAGTCCAAGCGTTTCCAGTTCAATATCCTTGTTGCTCAATTGCTTCAAAAAAAGACTTTGGATTTGTCTATTCGTTTTGAGAAATACATTGTCGTTTTCGGAAATGCTTTCTAGGGCATCAACCACTTTCCAGTTATCCATATAAAGTGGAAAGAGTTTGAAGAAGACGATCAAAACGACAATGAGTATGACAATCAGAAACATGATTGTCGTACCGCTCATACCACGTTGTTGGTGTTTATTGATGTTCATAATATTTAGTTATTCGTTATTTGTTATTTGTTATCAGTTATCAGTTATCATTCAAATTTGTTTGGTAATAAAATTGTGACTCTTACTGGTAACTGATAATTGATAATTGAATTATTTAATTGGTGTACCGATTCGTTGCCAACTGATGCCACCATTAGCCCAATCCCAGTTCATCCAAATAAAAAAGGCTTTGCCTATCAAATTTTCTTCCGGCACCGTACCCCAAAAACGACTATCTTTACTATTATCACGATTATCGCCCAATACAAAATATTGATTTTCTTGAATCACCCACTTTTCAATCGGTGCGAACGGCATCCTGGTCGGAATAACGAGAATAGCATGCTCTACCTCTTCTGAAAGATGTTCGATACGTAGCTCTCTTCCTGTCATATCGCTACCCGAACCCATGCCTATATAGCGATGCCTATCTACGGTTTGTTCTATTGGCTCATTATTAATATACACTACTTTACTAGCATGGTGGTATTCTACCAAATCACCTGGTAAACCGATTACTCGTTTAATAAACGGAATACTCGGATCCTCTGGATAACGAAACACCACAACATCACCTCGTTGAGGTTTCCCTATCTCGATCACTTTAGTATCAAGCACCGGTAAGCGGATTCCATAACTAAACTTATTGACTAAGATAAAATCTCCAATCAATAAAGTTGGCATCATAGAGCCAGATGGAATCCGAAACGGTTCAACTAAAAATGAACGCAGTAACAATACAATCAAAAAAACAGGAAATAAAGAACGTGCCAAATCAACTATAACCGGTGTATGACTGGCTTTCAAACGTTCTATTTCACTGGTTGGTATCACAAGTTCAGCTTTAGCCATTGTACGTCGCCGACGGGGTGCCAATACAATTTTGTCATAAAGCCAAATCAATCCAGTCACAAAAGTTAATAATACTAAAATGGCTGCTAAATTCCAATTCATTTTTTTCCAACCTGTAGTACGGCTAAAAACGCATCTTGTGGAATAACAACTGAACCCACTTTTTTCATCCGTTTTTTGCCTTCTTTTTGTTTTTCAAGGAGTTTTCTTTTACGACTCACATCACCCCCATAACATTTAGCCGTGACATTTTTACGAAATGCCTTGACCGTTTGACGAGCAATAATATGGGTACCGATAGCGGCTTGTATCGCTACATCATACATTTGTCTCGGTATAACTTCTTTCATTTTTTTAACCAGTTCTTGCCCTCGCAATAAACTTTTATCTCGGTGTACGATAATGGCAAGTGCATCAATTCGATCACCATTGATAAGGACATCTAACTTTATTAAATTTGCCACTTGAAAGCGTAAAAAGCTATAATCTAAAGAAGCATAGCCGCGTGAAACCGATTTAAGTCGATCAAAAAAATCCAGTACCATATCATTTAAAGGCAACTCATAAGTTAAAGTCACTTGTGATGCCGTATAATGCAATTTTTTCTGAATTCCCCGTTTTTCAACGCAAAGATTGATAACATTCCCCAAATAATCCTGGGGCAATAGTATATTAGCTTCTACAATCGGCTCGCGCATTTCCGCTATCTGATTAATTGGGGGCAAATCCGCCGGATTATCTATCATTAATATCTCGCCAGAGGTGCTAAGAATTTCATAAATCACAGTGGGAGCTGTGCTAATCAAATTTAATTGATATTCACGTTCTAAGCGTTCTTGTACAATTTCCTTATGCAGCATACCTAAAAAACCGCAACGGAACCCAAAGCCCAAGGCTTGTGACGTTTCTGGTTCGTAATGTAAAGCTGCATCATTAAGGCGCAATTTAGCTAATGCTTCCCGAAAAGCCTCATAATCAGTTGCATCTATGGGAAACATGCCAGCAAATACACGGGGTTTAATGGCTTGAAAACCTGGTAAAGCTATATCAATCGGCGCCGCTGCATCAGTTAATGTATCACCAACCGGCGCACCATCAATATCTTTGATACTCGCTACCACAAATCCAACTTCACCCGTTTCCAGGGCATCACGATCTTGTGGTTTGGGGGTAAAAATACCCACTTTTTCCACTTGAATGCGCCGCCCAGTTGACATCACAATGAGTTTTTGCTTTTTAGACAAACGCCCTTGCATAACTCTAACCAAGGAAACGACACCCAGGTAATTATCAAACCACGAATCAATAATCAGGGCAGTTAATGGACCATCTGATTGACCCTGGGGCGCTGGAATAGTTTGTATCAAGGTTTCAAGTAATTGCTCAACCCCTACACCGGTTTTCGCACTGACACGTACCGCTTGTTCAGCCTCAATTCCAATAATTTCTTCAATTTCTTGGATAACACGCTGTGGTTCGGCTGCCGGTAAATCAATTTTATTGAGTACCGGCATGACTTCTAATCCTTGCTCAATAGCAGTATAACAATTAGCAACACTTTGTGCTTCTACACCTTGCGCCGCATCAACAACCAACAAGGCTCCTTCACAAGCTGCCAATGAACGTGAAACTTCATAAGAAAAATCCACATGACCTGGTGTATCAATGAAGTTAAGTTGATAGGTTTGCCCATCATTTGCTTTATAGTTTAATGTCACACTTTGAGCTTTAATGGTAATGCCACGCTCTCGCTCTAAGTCCATTGAATCTAGGACTTGTTGAGACATTTCCCGCTCAGTCAACCCCCCGCAAATTTGTATAAAACGATCCGCGAGGGTAGATTTACCATGATCAATATGAGCGATAATAGAAAAATTACGGATAAGCCTCATAATAATGGTTAATAGTTAATGGTTAATGGTTAATGGTTAGTAATGACTCAGCCATAGTATATTAGAAATACGATTACTTCAAGAAATAGTATTTCTGTCTATTACCATTAGTCATTAAAAATTAATAATTAACCATTATTAAAATATTCTAAGACTAAATCCTTATTAAAATGATAATGGCAAATTTCCCGATCGCCTGCGGCTAAAACCGGAACCCTTTCCCCATAACGTAGCTTAATATAACTATCTGCATCAATATCTACGACATTCATGGAAAATCCATACTGTTTTTGAAACTGCTCTAATTGCTGTTTCATTTCGTCACAAAGGTGACACCCTACTCGGGTGTAGAGTGTCAAGGTTGGATTAACTATCATTTTTTTGGAATCTTCAGAGCCAAAAAGAGGGGGGAACCACGCCGATGTATTAGTACTGGTACGGTAGTTGCTTCCAGTTGACTTAATATTTCTTTAAAATGAGAAACATTTTTAATATCAATGTTGTTTATCATCATGATGACATCACCTTTGCGGATACCAGCATCATAAGCTGGACCCTCATCATTAACACGTCGCACTAAAACACCGTTTTCACTAACACCCAACTCATCCCGTTTTTCATCATTTAGTTCAATGATAGACAAACCAAGGCGAGTACTAACTGCCGATTTATCCCCTTGATGAGTGACAGCCAGCTGAATATCATCATCCGAGGGCAATTCGCCAATGGTCACCTGCAAAGTAATTTCTTTACCTTGACGTATTACAGTCGTTGCCACACTTGAGTCAACCTCAGTACTGCCGACTAAAGGCGGCAAATCAGCTGAACGCTCGATATCCTTGCCATTAAAGTTGATAATGATATCACCCACTTTAAAATTAGCAGCCGCTGCCGGGCTATCTGATAACACTTTAGCAACCAAAGCACCTTGGGGCTTTTTCATACCAAAAGATTGGGCTAATTCATGTGTCACATCTTGAATCAGTACACCTAACCAACCGCGTGACACCCTGCCATTCGTCTTTAACTGTTCAACCACATTCTTCATCACATTAACCGGAATGGCAAACGATAAACCCATAAATCCACCGGTACGACTATAGATTTGTGAATTAACCCCAATTACTTCCCCTTCTAAATTAAATAAGGGTCCCCCAGAATTACCCGGATTAATCGCCACATCCGTTTGAATAAAAGGAACATAATTGTCACTAGGCAAACTGCGCCCCTTAGCACTGACAATGCCAGCCGTCACAGAATGTTCAAATCCAAATGGTGAACCAATTGCTAATACCCATTCACCTACTTTTAGATCACTTGATGAACCCAGTTTAACCGTTGGTAAATTGGTTGCATCCACTTTCAACAAAGCCACATCACTGCGTTTATCAGTGCCAACCAATTCAGCCGTTAATTCACCGCGATCAACCAAACGCACGATGATCTCACCCGCTCCATCAATCACATGGTTATTGGTGATCACATAACCATCGCTTGAGATAATAAAACCTGAACCCAGTGAAGTAGAAGGGCGATGTTCTTCAAATAATTGATTCTCTTCATCGAAAAAACGACGGAAAAAATCATGAAAAGGGTTATCTTCGGGTAAGCCCGGCATACCTCGATGAAGGGGACGATCCTTCTTTTTTTCCGTTTTTTTCGCTGTGGTGCTGATATTTACCACTGCTGGTCCATATTTTTCAACCAATTGCGTAAAGTCCGGCAACGATTGTGCTGAAAGTGGAGCTGCTAACCACCCTAGCATCAACCAAAATCCTAATAGAGTTGATAAATAGTGCTTCATAAATCGTTCCTAAAAATTTGAGTGAATATCAGTCGTTTTAAATATAGATATAGATGTTTAAATAAAAAACAGGGTATTTAATTAAATCAATTCCTTACCATATAACCTGGTTTAAAAATGATTAATTACTAAATCCATTTTTAAGATTATAACATAATAAGTAGGTACAGTGTTTTAACATTTTTTACCCGAAAAGAAATCCGATTTTTGAAAAAATCGAATTTTTACTGATTCTAAATTTTAAAGTATCACCGGTTGATGATTTGCATTTTTAGACATAAAAAAATTGATTCGTTTCACCCAAAGCAATCCCATAAAAAATCCAACCAAGCCGGCTAACACTGTTAAAATTTCAGAGTGATGCCATTCCCAAATTGTCACCCATATTTCATAGCCAATTGCCCCCACAAATAAACCAAGCAAAGGGAGCAAATATAAAATCAGTGAACTTTTAAGTAAAGCCTGCTCTTGCAAACCTATCACAACCCGATCACCCACTTTTGCTCCCCTTAAATTTATGACTTTTAGCCGCGTCTCTTTTTGCCCTAGCACAAAGGATAAACTTCCTATGCCACAGCCCTTAGCAGCACATTGACTACAATGACGGGTACGCCGAATTTGTATAATAGCAAATTTATCGTCTATTTCAACAACGATACCAGATTCTTTTAGCATATTTTAGATTGAAAGTACAAGATTAGCGAAATAATTTTTCATCTGCTCGAATTATTTTAGATCATTTATGACAAAAAAATATACCATCATATCAAGCCTATCAAAAATACTATTTAATGTTGATATTTAACGACTGTCAGATTAAAATTTATAATACCGATAAAAAACAGGAATAGTTTTATGCGTATTAACAGTCGTTGGAGTAAACAAGATAAAGAACGAACACTTGAAGATATCGCTAATGCTTTAAGTTTTATCAATTGGAAAATCGCAACTAACGGTGTATTAGAATTAGAAAATAAGGGCTATCAAACAGATAGCAATGCTCACCGCCTTCAAATAATTGGCGAATTTTTCGCCTTTTTGCTTCAGGTGGCTGATAGATTGGTTTATGAAAAATTGGAAGTAGAAGAGCGACAGCGTTTTATTACTGCCCTAGCATCGCGTATGGTAGATATTTTTATAGATAATCAAGGCGATACATTAGGGGAAAGTAAGCACCGTCAAACCTTTATTGACTTGTTGAACCAACGAGCGGAAGATTATGCTGAGTTAAGTTTCCGCAATGGTGAAGCCGGGTTTGATTTTCTGCGTTATTTTGGGGAACAAGTAGCGGCATGCATGACTGAAAAACACTTTGTAAGTCAACAAGTTATGGATGTGGAAGGACCGAATGCCATTCAGCTGTTTAAAAAAAGTATGACGGAATTGTTTAATTACTGAAATAAACCATGTTTTTTGAAAAAATTGGGTTTTTAAAATTAGGCTCAAAATTTCTCAAAACCTGTTATAATTTAAACTTCTTTAAAATTACCTACAATTGGAGATTTTTTTACAACGATGAAAAATACTAAAATGATGGTTAATGCGGCACTAGCCAGCATATTGGCAATGGGTTTAAGCATGGTATCCACAAGTGCCATTGCTGGAAAAGCAGGATTTGAAAAATGTGCAGGTATTGCCAAAGCCGGTATGAATGATTGTGGTGCAAATGACCATGCTTGTGGTGGTGCTGCGAAGACCGATGGTGATCCAGAAGAGTGGATTTATGTGCCAGAAGGAACTTGCAAAAAGATTGTGGGTGGAGTAGTTAAAGATGCACCTAAAGAAGAAGCCCCTAAAGCTGAATAGAAGTAATTGTCAGTAAATTTGAGACCTGACAGGTTTTTTAAACCTGTGAGGTCTTTTTGAGTTTAAAACCTGTCAGGTTTTTTCGCGACTAAGCAATAATTTTTCATAATGATTCGTCGAACACTGATTCAATTATTATCCATTTTAGTACTCTATTTCATCACTTATGGCACTTGGTGTAAGGATTTCGATAAAACTTTGAATTGGCAAAAATGGTCACCCAAGGTTTTTGAACAGGCTCAAGAAAAAGGGCAATTAGTATTGTTGAATTTAACCGCGACAGGGTGCACATTTTGCCGCAAAATGGATGAAACAACCTATAAAAACCCACAAGTGATTGAAACCATCAATCGTAACTATATTCCGGTACATGCCAATGAAGAATTTTACCCAAAATTGGCAAAACGGTATGAAAACTACGGGCGACCGGCTACAATCATTTTTGATGGAAATGGGACTGAAATTATCAAACGTCGAGGTTATTTGCGTCCCCAATGGATGGTTTGGCTATTAGAAGCGGTCGCTCAAAATCCTTCGCCTAAAGCTCATCAGTAGAGGGGTTAAAGCCTATCGTCCAAAAGACCTGACAGGTTTTTAAAACCTGTCAGGTCTGTCGCTTCCCATTAACTATACTATGAACAGACGCTCCTTTCTTATTCAAACCGGTAGTACCATCACTGCTACATCAACGCTATTTTCCCTGAACATTGATGCAGCAACGCTATCAAATCTTCAGACTATTCAAGGTGCCTGGCTTTCCCAGCAACAGTGGCAAACATTAGCAGTGGTACAAGAACATTTATTCCCATCAGAATCGGATGCACCTGGGGCAAAAGAAATTCAAGCCACGCATTACCTCAATGTCATGCTAACCCATCCTAAATCGGACGCAACTGAGCGCGATTTGATTAAAAATGGCATTGTACAAATTGACAAAATTGCACAAGATAGCTACAGCAAGTATTTTACCCTTTTATCAACAGAACAACGTGAAGCCGTTTTGCGCCACCTTGAAACTGAAAAAAGCGGTAAGCAATGGATTCGCCTCCTGCTTGAATACATTTTTGAAGCATTATTGAGCGATCCGATTTACGGTGGTAATCCAAATGGCATTGGTTGGAAATGGCTTGCTCATCAACCTGGCTTTCCTGCTCCACCTAAAAATAAAAGGTATTATTTGCTATGAGTTACGATTTTGATGTATGTGTTATTGGTAGTGGTGCCGGTGGGGGACCAGTCGCGTTTACGCTGGCAAAAGCGGGCTATTCGGTGCTGGTACTTGAAAAGGGTCCCTGGTTAACAGAAAAAGATTTTTTCAAAGATGAACTAGCTTGTTGCCGCCGCAATATCTATACCTCAAACTTACGCGAAGAACCCCATGTAGTTGAAATGGAAACAGATGAAGGCGGTTGGACGAGTCAATCTACCTATCAATCAGGTTGGAATTTTTGGAATGGTAATTGTGTGGGAGGCTCCAGTAATTTTATGAGCGGATTTTTTCACCGCTTAAAACCAGTTGATTTCAAATTGCGAACCGTTTTTGGCTCCATTGAAGGTGCCGATGTGGCAGATTGGCCCATTTCTTATGCCGATTTGGAACCTTACTATGATAAAGTTGAACGCGAAATCGGCGTATCAGGCCGACTCATTTCCCACCCTCACGCTGAACCACGAAGTCGCCAAGATTTTCCTTATCCGCCAACTGCCGAACATCCTATTAGCAAATATATAGATGAAGCCTGTGGTCAGATGGATTTACATTCTATCCCCATGCCCCGTGCGATTTTACCGTATTCTGCTTTGGAGCGACAAGGTTGTAGTTATAATGGTTATTGTGGAAGTTATGCTTGTGCGACTGGGGCTAAGGGCAGTTCACGGGCAGCGTTATTGGATCGAGCAGTGGCAACAGGATTTTGTCAAATACGACCCAATGCAATGGTAAGCCGTATAATCAGCGATCAAACTGGCAAAATTACCGCAGTAGAATATTATGATAAAAACGGACAACGACAACTTGTCGATGCAAAAATAGTGGTTATCGCTTGTCAAGCAATAGAAACGGCGCGATTACTATTAAACTCCCCAGGACCAAAACATCAAAACGGTTTAGCAAACAACAACCACTTAGTGGGAAAAAATTTACTATTTGCGGGCGGCGGTGCCGGCTCTGGACGACTCCCTTATGCTAAATTCAGTCCAGCAAAAGCGGCAGAATTGCGCCAATTTGCAGGACCTTTTGTCAATCGTTCCATACAAGATTGGTATATTATTGATGATCCGACATTTGGAGTACGCCAAAAGGGCGGTACAATAGATTTCGTGCATTTACACCCCAACCCGATTGCTAGAGCCACCAGACAAATTCGGGGAAGATCAGGTTTGCTTTGGGGCAAACCGTTAAAGGAAAAAGTAAAGGCGCATTTTTTGGAAGGAATTTATCTCAAAATAGAAGCCTTTTGTGATTGGTTACCAATACCGGATTGTTATGTCACCCTTGATCCAAGCGTCAAAGATAAATGGGGATTACCGGTTGCCCGTATTCGCGTTGGTTTTCATGTACGCAATTTACAAGTAGGTTGGTATCTTGCGGAACGAGGCGCGGAAGTCCTTAAACAAATGGGGGCTGAAAACGTTATTTCGTTTGCTGCCGGTGCGCCACCGACTAACTTAGTTGCCGGTGGCTGTCGTTTTGGCAATGATCCAAAAACATCGGTTTTAAATGCCAACTGCCGCGCTCATGAAGTTGAAAATCTCTATATCACTGATGGGAGTTTTATGCCAACTGGTGGGAGTGTTCCTTATACCTGGACAATTTATGCTAATGCTTTTCGGGTGGCGGAAAATATTGTGGAGCAGCTAGGTGGTAACAAATAACGTCTATTTAAGAATTATACTACTAACGGGTAATTTTTGGACTTTTTTTAACGGTTGGTGGGCAAAAAAAAGACTTTGCCCACCCTACATAACTGAAATAAGCGGATTTCTAACAAGGAGAACTCACCATGCCAACCGCACCGATGTATCTGAAACCCGACTCCACTTATTTTCCCAGGGAAAAACCAACCTCTATCGATATTTGGAATAAACGTTCTGAATCTCAAAT